>X410_Impala__coassemble_30_pt1 | contig 36645 bp, 35 predicted proteins | sample X410_Impala__metabat2_low_PE_001 | metagenome-assembled genome bin X410_Impala | reverse complement strand
TACAAGAGGTCTGTCTCTTTTTTATGGTTTACACAAGAATTGGGATTGATCCTAAAATTTAATAATTTCGGTAGGCTGATGGATTATAATGTCAAAGAAAAGGCAGGGGAAAAGGGGTATTAAGATGAAAGTATTCATAGTTTATTGTCACCCGTCAGATGATTCATTTACCAGGAATCTCCGTGACGCGTTTATTAAGGGAATCACAGCCGGCGGAAATGAGTATGTTATGTCTGACCTTTATGAGATGGATTTCAAATCTGACATGACAGAGCAGCAGTATCTGAGAGATGCTAACTATCAGACGACTGAGTTTGCTGAAGCAGATGTTCTCGCAGAGCATGAGAAGATCAATTCCGCAGATGCCATTGCATTTATCTATCCTGTTTTCTGGACCGAAGCACCGGCAAAACTTGTAGGATGGTTTGACCGCGTATGGACATACGGATTTGCGTATGGCAACAATAAGAAAATGAAGATGCTGGAAAAGGCCATGATCTTGTGTTCTGCCGGTAATCCTATAGAGAAACTCGAGCAGTTCGGTCTGCTCGCCTCCATGAAGAAAGTAATGTTCGGCGACAGGCTTTTCAACCGCGCAAAGCAGATGGAGTTTGTCGTTTTCGACGGCACGTCAAGAGAAAAAGATTCACGTGAAAACAACTGGGATAGCAACCTTGAGAAAGCATACGGGAAGGGTAAGAACTTCTTTGCTGATGCCGAGGAAGTATTTACCGTTGACGATAAGTTTTTCACTGCAGTCGAGAATTCCGGATCGGGTGAAGTATCCGATAAGACCGTATTCTGCTATCACCAGAAGGACAATGTCATCTGGGCTGAATATTCAGGCGGCAGTATCCTGAAGGGGTTCCTCATAGGAACAATGGATGAGGACCATCACATGCACTTTAACTATCAGCACATGAATGCCGATGGCGAATTGAGGAGCGGTTCATGTGATTCCGAGCCTTCTTTTAAGAACGAAAAACTCCGTTTCAACGAGAAGTGGAAATGGACAATGGGCGAAGAGGGAACATCGGTTATTGAAGAGATCTGACGAAGATTGTTTTATGAGCACTAAACATGTAGTAGTCCTGCCTTACGATGAGGCATGGAAAAAAGATTTTGAAGATATTAAAGCAGAACTCATGCAGGTACTTGAGGGTCTGGTCTTAAGTGTTGAACATGTCGGCAGCACTTCGGTTCCCGGACTTGCGGCAAAGCCTATCATTGATATAGATGTCGTGATAGAGGATCAGGGCTGTTTTGAAAACGTGAAGACGGCACTTGGATCGATCGGGTATCATCATGAAGGCGATCTTGGTATCCAGGGCCGCGAGGCGTTTAAATACGATGGCAAAGACCATCTGAGAAAACATCATCTGTATGTATGCTCTAAGGATGCAGCTGAACTTAAAAGGCATATATCTTTCAGGGATTATCTGCGTGCACATCCTGAAGCAGTTGAGGAGTACGGCAGAATTAAAATGGAAGGCGCAGAGCTGTATCCTTATGACATAGACAGATACATAAAACACAAGTCACCTTTTATCGATGGAATTTACCGGATGATCAGCGACGGTGAGATAAGGTGAATTCTGCTCATACTGCTGTAAAATATAAGAATGCTATCGAAGCAGAAGGAAATTAATAAGAAATATTCAGGTATGGCTATTAGTTTAACAAAAGAAAAAATGGAAGAACTATTCCTTCAGTATCTGGCAACGATCTTCGGATTTCCTGAAGTCGTCAGCTGCTGCGCTAAGGAAGTCGTGATTACGCGCGAGACACTCGTTGATGCCGGAAAGCAGGCATTTGAGTCAGGTTTCCATGATCTGTACAGCGATATAGATCTGTCTGTAAAAGTAAGCCTTCCCAAAAACGGATCTGTAACTCCTGAAGAATACAATAAAAGGATCGACCGCTTCGGTGTAACAGAAGATACGGCACTGGGGTGGATGTATATTCCGATAAATCATATTTACAGGATCATTTTCAAAAACGGAATGCGCTATGATCTTATCTTTGAATTTGAGTATTCAGATGATGTTGAACTGAATCTTGAAAAGCAGCCTTCCTGTGAAGATGAGAATCCGAATTGGCCTGTGGATAACATAAACCGTTTCTGGTTTATCCAGATCCAGGCTCTTGGTAAATTGTACCGGAGGGACTATCTTATCAGTTCTCATCTGGCTAATATGAACTGCAATGATACTCTGGTCATGCAGATGATCATGAGGGATCTGAAATACGGTACCAGTCATCACAGATACGGTTATTCGGAAGAACTGGAATATGTTAAGCATTTAGGACAAGCTCCTTACAGAACAGATGATGCGACATTTAACATGATTTCTGACCGTCTTTATGCGGCAGCTCTTGCTTATGACAAACTGGTGAAAGAGTTTTATCCATGTTATCAGGACAGAAGTTCTGATTTCTTTGCAATCTGGGACTGGTATGAATCCTCAAGGGTTTAACTTGGTATAATGTGTGAGTATTTTAGAAAAGGAATAGAGATATTATGGAATTAGATGATGAATTATACGCACAGATAACTAAACACAGTGATATCGGAGAGCACTATTTTGTCGAAGGCAAATTCAGAAAGGCTCTTGAAGAATATAAGAAGGCATTTGAGTTGATACCCGAACCCAAGACGGTTTGGGATGCTTCCGTGTGGACGCTTGCAGCGATAGGCGATTCGCATTTCATGTTGAAAGAATACGTATCAGCACTTGAATTTTTCGAGAAGCTTATGAATGAGTACGAGGAAAAAGAGAATCCTTTTATCAGAGTCAGATACGGTGAGTGTCTTTACGAGACAGGCAAGACCGAACAGGGCAGAGAACATATGCTGGCTGCCTTTAAGATGGAAAGCACTGAAGTTTTCGATAACGATAAATATCTGAAACTTATTTCAGACCTGATCTGACCTATGCTTGATAAAGAAATAATCGAGACAAATAAGAAATATTGGAATGAGCATGCGGATCAGTGGTTCGGTACCACGGCGCTGCCTCAGTATGGTGTGCGTTTTGTTACGGAAGATGATCTGCATCTGTTTGGAGATGTGCGCGGAAAAAGCATGCTTGAGATTTGCTGCGGAAGCGGACACTCTTTGCTTTATAACGCGAATAAGGGTGCAAAAGAACTTTGGGGAGTCGATATATCTCAAACACAGCTCGAAAATGCGGCCAAACTGCTCGCTGACAATGGATGTTCAGCCAAACTTCTGTGTGCCAAGATGGAAGATGAATTGGACGTGCCCAAAGAATATTTCGATTATGTTTATTCAATATACGGAATCGGCTGGACGACTGATCTGCAGGGAACATTTGATAATATCGCCTCATATCTTAAAAAGGACGGCATATTTATCTTCAGCTGGCACCATACCTTGAATTATTGCATTGCATGGTCAAGCGATGAGCGTATGGATGTTATTGAGGACGACGACAAGTTCTGTATGACTAAGAGCTATTTTGACGACAGTTACTTTAAGATGACTGTTCATGGCAGTGAGATCGTTCTGTGCAACAGAAAGATATCCACATATATCAATGCTCTTGCAAAGGCCGGATTTCTTATCGAACAGTTCGTGGAAGAAAGCAGTAAGGAGGCCTTGGAATCGGAAAACGATCCTGATCCCAAGACCAGAAAGGCAAAGATGCTTCCTATTTCGTTCTGCATTAAGGCCAGAAAACTGTAATTGGGCAGTAGAACTCTATGGATCTGACATACAGGAATTCGGATGTAAGCGATGCTGAAGTCCTGATAGATATATACAACTTATGGAAACTATTCCAGAAGAAGACCATATCAGAGCTTGGGCTTACCAAAAACTCCGCAGTTACTTTATAGGCATTGCTTCAGGCACCGGGTCCTATTGTATAAAAGAGGATCGTCGGAAGGATGAAGGTCATAAATATCAGGAGGATTACTGCAAGCACTACCCATATGGTAATGGAAATAGTAATCAGCTTCTTGTTCCTCTTTTTGCTCATCTTACCCTTGAGCTGAAGTCCTGCAAGCATCGTGTTGATTCCGAAAATGCCGCTGGCAAGTATAAGCAGGAACGGTGTAAGGACTATTCCTGTATTCCAGTAGTATGTGATGAAGTATAAGATTAATGAGGCTACTGAAGTGATCAGGGTGCCCACACCGCAGATATAAACTTTTTTAAGTATCTTTGCCTTGTCGGCTTCGGTGTACTCCGCAACCATTTCCAATGTTTCTTTTAAGTTCTCTTCCATTTTCACACTCTTCCTTTCTCCGCGCAGAAGGTCGCGGATGTCAACATCGTAGAAATCAGCCAGTTCGATCATGATGCTGATGTCGGGCATTGTGTTGCCGTTTTCCCAGCGTGAGACCGATCTTGATGAGACATTAAACTTGTCAGCGAGCTGCTCCTGTGAAAGACCATGTCCTTTACGAAGTTCTTTCAGGAAAGCTCCTACCTTTATAGTGTCCATGTCTGACCTCCTTTCGCTTCCGAATCTACCATCAGCCACTTCGAAAAAACACGACAGAGAGTGAGAGATGCCGTATTTTCTTACCCGACAGGGCTGTCCAGTTTATTGTATCATAGTGGTTTTGAAGGATTTATCACAGATCGATACCTGATCATGCGAAATCTGTGACGCTAAAGGTGTAAGTTGTTCCGAAGTCCGCATCAAGGCAGATGCTGACGGTAAAGTCGTCAAGGTTATAGACGCAGGACCATTCGGTAAGTCCTTGTTTGTTATGAACTTTATCAAGGATATCCATTGCTTCCTGTTCGGTAGCAACCAGGCTTGAACCGAGATTATCTTCAATGGTTGATATTCTGTCGTCGGGAGCGCCCATGTCGTAATACTTGCCCGGAGCGATAACGCTGTTGGTGCAGTACGGATATTCTGTTACGACCATCTCATTATCGAGCCATTCGACTACGACATATCTGCCTGATCTGTCGGTGATGAACAGATGATAGTTTCCGAGGTCGGAATGTATATCGTAGGATCCGAGCAAAGCGAGCGCCTCATCGACTGATGCGCATGTGTCGAGTATTCCTCTTATTGCCATATATACAGGCAGATCGGACTTGCCGTTATCCTGATGCGGCTCATCGATGTTGACCTCAAGGATTCCCGCTGCGACACCTTTCTCGTTCATGCCGTCGAGTACAAAATAGGGTGTGATTACCATGACGAATTTTCCTATAAATGAATCCGGATCCACCTGTGCATTCTCGCCGGTTCCGAAAAATGCAAGAGCTGTAACGCCTATAGATTCATAACAGCCGTCAGGATGGGAATATACGAGCAAAGTGTCAGTCTCCATAAGATCGAAATTGCGTCCGAAGATATGGTCTCCTTCCGGAGTGACCGCTGCAAAAGTTGCACAGCCGAAGCCTACACTGTCATCGTCAATCGAAAAGACGCTTGGCGCACCATATAAATGCGAGTCAAAGATCCAGTTAAACACATCATCTGATGTCTGTGAGTTAGAACCCAGCATGCCCATAGTATCGGTGCACTCGTAGTTCTTCATAGTGTAAAATCCATCGGTGACTTTGTTGATGGTAAGCATAGTCCTTATGTGATTCCAAAACATTATCGCCGGAACGATTACCATAAGTCCGTAGACAACAGGGAGGACGATCCTCTTTTTGAATTTGAAGACAAGGCATATTTCCAGGATTAGCGCGATTATAAATACTAATACTCCTGCGGGTATGAGCGGTATCCAGTTGAATGTGGATATCGAATTGACTTCTATGCAATATGGGATGACTGAATCGCGCAGATAATCGTGATACTGATCCAGGGTGAATTCCTTCTCAAAGCCTTCTCCGTTCCCGGCTTCGGCCTGTTCCATTCTTTCGTAGTAAATATAGTCGTAAAGCTCGAAAAGAGCTCCGGTTACCTCTTGGTATTCTTCGTCATCAACAGCTCTTAATGTGCCCTTGATGGTGATGTGCTGAATGATACTATCGTAATATGTTTCCTTGTCTTCCTCACTTAATTGCGAAAGATCCAGAACAATAAACTTATAATCATCAGAATTTAATCCGCCCAGGAGCTGCAGTGTTTTGTCCTGAACATCGATATTGTCGTAATAGACCTGTATATCTGTCTCTATCTGTTTGCCCAGATCTGCGGGAGATATGTTCTTATAATCCAAATCTTTATAAAAAAGACCTACGAACCATCCGCCGAAGAAACCTGCCAATACCAACAGGATTCCAATAAGCATGATAATTGCGGTGATGATTATTGCTTTCTTATTTCTCTTCTTTTTCATAAACACTCCCAAACAGCCAAACGGCAGCTGTTCCCCATAAACAATGATTTAAGTTTACTATTTGAAAGAAATAAGAGCAAATATTCAGATAGGCGCGGTAGGTTGGATTAAATCTCTTTCCTTATCAGACCGGCCCTTATCGCATTGATCGTGGTATCACTTAAGAAACGTTCAATATGTCTTGCATCTTTTTTTGCTGTATCTTCATCAACGCCAAGTTCCATGAAGTGCCTGGTGATGAGAAGATTGCGTTCGTATATATGTTTGGCAAGTATTATTCCGCCTTCGGTCAGCTGGACGATTCCGTTACCTGTATTTCTGACGAGACCTTTATATCTAAGCACATTTAATGCCCGACTTACGGAAGGCCTGGTGACTTCCATGTAATTGCTGATATCTTTAGCTCTGACTGTTTCTGATTCCAACGACAGTATATATATTGTCTCAACATAGATTTCGCTGGATTCGAGTATTGCCATAACAGATGTCCCTTCTCAAAAGTTAGCAATAACTTACCAAATCAAAAAGGCTTTTTCAATAGAAAATTCAGTAAATTAGCGGAAAGTTACACTTGACTCGTTAGCGATTGCTAACTATACTTGTAGGCGGTTAGCGTGGTCTAACCGTATTTACACATGCTTGATTAAAACAGGCAGACAAGGAGTGTGGTTATGATGCCTCTCGTTTATGCGGAAATAGGTGAGCCCCAGATCATAAAAAGGATCGGCGGAACTCCTGAAATCAAGAAACATCTCGAGGACATGGGATTCACGGTCGGCGGAGAGGTAAGTGTTGTAAGCGCGATCGGTGAGAACCTGATAGTCAAGGTCAAGGAAAGCCGTGTGGCTGTCAGTGAAGAATTAGCAAAGAAAATAATGATATAGGAGGAACAAGACAGTGAGGACATTGAGAGAGGTAAAGGTAGGCGAGACAGTCAAGGTCACAAAGCTTACCGGTGAGGGTGCGGTAAAGCGCAGAATCATGGACATGGGTATCACCAAGGGTGTTGAGGTCTATGTGCGCAAAGTAGCACCGCTCGGAGATCCGGTCGAAGTAACAGTCAGAGGATACGAGCTTTCGCTCCGTAAGGCTGACGCTGAAATGATCGAAGTCGAGTAATCAGGTAACGGAGGAACATATTACAACATGGCAAATTCAGAAATTAAGATCGCATTAGCGGGTAACCCGAACTGCGGTAAGACAACACTTTTTAACGCACTTACGGGTTCCAACCAGTTCGTAGGTAACTGGCCCGGCGTAACGGTAGAGAAGAAGGAAGGTAAACTTAAGAAGCACGACGGTGTAACGATCACCGACCTTCCTGGTATTTATTCTTTATCACCTTATACATTAGAGGAAGTTGTTGCACGTAATTATCTCATCGATGAGAATCCTGACGTAGTACTCAACATTGTTGACGGTACTAACCTTGAGCGTAACCTCTATCTCACAACACAGCTTACTGAGCTTGGAATTCCTGTCGTTATGGCAGTAAACATGATGGATATCGTCGAAAAGAACGGCGATAAGATCAATCTCGAAGCTCTTTCAGAGACAATGGGATGCAAGGCGGTTGCTATTTCAGCTCTCAAGGGTACAGGCATAATGGAAGCCGCTGAGGAAGCGATCAAGGCAGCTAAGTCTACAAAGACTATTCCGCCTCACACATTCTCCGGTCCTGTAGAGCATGCCCTTGCTCATATCGAAGAAGCAGTGCTTCACGATATGAATGAGGACAAGCAGAGATGGTATGCAATCAAGATCTTCGAGCGTGACGAGAAGATCATTGCCAAGCTCGGCATTTCCAAAGAGAAGCTCGATCATATCGAAAAGGACATCGCAGCAGCAGAAAAGGAACTGGAAGACGATGCAGAATCCATCATCACAAATGAAAGATATGTATATATCGCTTCCATCATCAAGAGCTGCTACAAGAAGCAGAATAAAGCAAAGCAGTCCACATCAGATAAGATCGATAAGATCGTAACAAACAGAATCCTCGCACTTCCTATCTTTGCGATTATCATGTGGGCGGTTTACTGGATCGCCATGACAGCTTTCGGTGCAGGTTTAACAGACTTTACCAATGACCAGATCTTCGGTGACGGTTTCTATCTCTTCGGAGTCGGCCGTGCCAAATACGAGGAAATGGTAGATGAGTGGGCAGGTGAGACAGTATTTGTCGATGAAGTTAAGGCTGTTATCGATGACGCTGCTGATGCTGACGTAACAGGTGCCGAGAATCTTCAGGGCGACTTCGAAGACGGTGATTTCGGTGCTTTTGAAGAAGACTTCGGTTTCTATGCAGACGAGTTCGACGAGAACGGATTTGATCTTGCAGGTGCACTCGAAGCATCAGGTGCTCTTGATGAAGAAGGCGAGTTTACAGCTCCCGGCATGGACGAGGCAGAAGGCGCAATCTTCGTTCCCAGTATTCCTGACCTTGTAAGTGCAGGTCTCGAAAAGATCGGTGCAAATGAGTTCGTAACAGGACTTATTGTTGACGGTATCGTCGGAGGTGTAGGTGCTGTTTTGGGATTCGTTCACCAGATGCTCGTACTTTTCTTCCTCCTTGCATTCCTTGAGTCATGCGGATACATGGCAAGAGTTGCATTCGTACTCGACCGTATCTTCAGAAGATTCGGTCTTTCAGGTAAGTCTTTCATCCCTATGCTCGTATCTTCAGGATGCGGCGTTCCGGGTATCATGGCATCACGTACGATCGAAAGTAACCGCGACCGTAAGATGACCATCATGACAACAACATTTATCCCTTGCGGAGCTAAGCTCCCTATCATCGCTCTTATTACTGCAGCACTGTTCCGTCACACATTCTGGGGCGGCGCATGGGTTGCTCCTTCTGCATACTTTATCGGTGTTGCTGCAGTAATCATTTCAGGTATCCTTCTTAAGAAGACAAAGATGTTTGCAGGCGATCCCGCTCCGTTCGTAATGGAACTCCCCGCATATCACTGGCCGACAATCGGCAACCTCTTAAGATCAATGTGGGAGCGCGGCTGGTCCTTTATCAAGAAGGCAGGAACAGTCATCCTCATCTCATCTGTTGCAATCTGGCTCGGTTCCGTTCTCGGTGATACGGGAAGCGGATTCGGATTCGATCCTGACATGGAACTTGAGGCTTCCGTACTCGGTATGATCGGCGGAGCTATCAAGTGGATCTTTGCTCCTATCGGATTCGGTAACATCAAAGCTACTATCGCAACTATCATGGGTCTTGTTGCTAAGGAAGAAGTAGTAGGTGTATTCGGTGTCCTCGACTTCGAAGGCCTCACACCTCTCGCAGGCTTCTCATTCCTTATCTTCAACCTCCTCTGTGCACCTTGCTTCGCAGCTATCGGCGCTATCAAGAGAGAAATGAACTCTGCAAAGTGGACATGGTTTGCAATCGGATATCAGTGCTTATTCGCTTATGCGATCTCACTCATCGTTTACCAGGTCGGTCTCATTTTCGCAGGTTCAATGAACATCATCGGACTGATCTTCGCAATCCTTGTTCTTGCAGGACTCTGCTTCCTCGTATTCAGACCTGCCAAGAAGTACACTGGTGCGGTCAAAGAAAAATAAGAGGAAATTCGGATGTTGGAGTGGCTGTACGCAAATTGGGCTAACATTCTTATCATTGCACTTGTAATTGCTATACTTGCGCTTGCAGTAATAAGCATGGTGCGTGATAAGAAAGCAGGGAAGAGTTCCTGCGGCTGCAATTGTGCAAAATGTGCCATGGCCGGTAAATGCCACTCAAACGTTAAGACGAAAAAGTCCTGATTTCTCCATAAACTAAATGCCGTAAGGGGCTGTATCAAATGAGAGACTCGTTTGTGTACAGCCCCTTTGTGCTGAAAATGAGAAAAGGACAACGCCTGAACATTTTGTATTTTGTTACATATGCACAAGTGCTCATGCGTTTACAGTTAGCCGACGCTAACTTAAAATAACATATGAACAGATATTCATATGATGAGGTTGGTTATGGAAGACAAAAACTTTGTAACAGTAAGAGATCTTCAGAAATCTTATGGTGAGGGCGGCTCATATGCCCAGGTCCTTAAAGGTGTGAGCATAAACGTCTGCAAGGGCGAGATGTGCGTTATCCAGGGTACGTCCGGATCAGGAAAATCAACATTGCTAAATTGCATCGGCGGTCTTGACGAAATCGATTCAGGAATCGTAAGTGTGGACGGAACTCTTGTGCAGGGTCTGAAAGGCGAGAGGCTCTCTGATTACAGAAGAGACAATCTTGGATTTATCTTCCAGTTCTACAATCTGGTTCCGAATCTTACTGTTAGGGAGAATATACAGGTCTGTGAATATCTGACAAAGGATCCGTTAAAGATTGACGAGCTTATCGCTGTTTTAGGACTTACCGAGCATCAGTTTAAGTTCCCTTCACAGCTGTCAGGCGGTCAGCAGCAAAGATGTGCAATCGCAAGAGCACTTGTTAAGAATCCCAAGGTGCTTCTGTGTGATGAGCCGACAGGAGCGCTTGATTCAAAGACATCAAGAGATATCCTTGTCCTTCTCGAAAAGATAAACAAACAGTACGGTACTACGATGCTTATCGTAACCCACAACAATTCGATCAAGAACATGGTAGATCACGTTATCTATCTCAAGGACGGCGAGATATACAAGGATTACTACAACGAGAAGAAGACACCTGCTTCAGAACTGGAGGATCTCTGATATGGGATGGATCCTGTTTAAGAGAGCTCTTCGTGATCTTAAAGCCGGCTGGGCAAGATATATCGCTCTGTCTCTCCTAATAATCTTTTCGATATATATCGTAACGAGCCTTATGGGTGCGGCCGTAACGGTAATAGATTATACGGAGATAAGAGATGAAGAACTGTGCCGTGAGGACGGTGAATTCTCCGTGTTTGTTCCTCTGCGGGATAAAGAGCTGGATTACATTACAACCAAAGGCGTTTCGATCGAGAAGATGTTCTTTGCAGATTATGCGCTGAATGAGAATCAGGTCTTAAGAGTTTTCAAAGTAAGAGAAAACATCAACAAGATCTCATTAATTGAAGGAACGCTTCCTGCATCTGATAAAGAAGCTGTTATTGAGAGAAGATATTCAGAAGTAAACAACATCAAGGTCGGCGACAAAGTAACGATCGGTAATACTGAATTTACGGTATCGGGAATCGGTGCGACACCTGATTACAATACAGTTATAAAAAAGATAACTGATTCTGTTGTGGACAGCAGATATTTCGGACTGCTCTTTATTACTCCGAAAGCTTATGATGATCTTTATGCTTCAGGCTGTTCTTTGTCTTCTGAAGAGTACTACTATGCATATCTTCTTAATGGGGCAATGACGGAAGATGAACTTAAGACATATCTTGAGGATATAGAGTTTGATGTAAATGACATCGATGACGAATACTTTCAGGAATACTGGGAAAGAATGACCGGCCGTAAGGACGATCTTCTTGAAGGTATCGATGAATTAAAAGACGGTGCTGAAGAACTTGCGGATGGTGCTGAGGAACTGCGTGACGGCATCAATGAATTCCACGACGGAATGACGGAACTTCATGATGCTGTTCCGGATCTGACAGATGGTGTAGCAGCAATCGATGACGGAGCAGCTGAACTCGAAAAAGGTGTTAAGGCATATACAGACGGAGTTGGTTCTGTAGAGTCGGGAGCATCTGCACTTTATGACGGTGCTTCGGCTTTGGCAGAAGGAACAGACCAGCTTAATACCGGCGCAGCACAATATGCTACGGGTGTAAATGAATATGCAACAACTGCAGAATTGATGGCGCAGAGCGAAGATCCGTATGTGGCAGGAGTTGCAGCAGGCTTTGCCGGTCCGGCAAAAGATCTTGCGTCCGGATATACGCAGATACAGTCCGGTATTTCCGATGTTAATACCGGTGCAGGATCTCTTAAAGACGGAGCATACCAGCTGTATGACGGAATCAAGACGCTGAATTCAAACAGCCAGTCATTAAGGGATGGTGCAACGGCACTTCATGACGGAACATCGGAACTGCGTGACGGTGTTGAAGAATTTGCCGACGGCATAAATGATCTTTATGACGGTTCAACCGAAATAAACGACGGTGCAACCGAACTTGCAGATGGCGCAAGAGAACTTGCAGACGGTGTTAAGGATTTCTCAGATGAGGCGAATGATCTTATAGATGAAGTCTTTAATATCAAGACTTCAAATCTTATGATCTTTATGAATCACAGCGAGAATCCCAGGATCGATTCTGCTGCAGACGACGTTCAGATCAATTATTCAGCAAGCATCATTTTCGGTATTTTGCTCGTAATGCTTTTCGCGTATGTTATCTCGGTATTCATCGTGCACACGATCGACCAGGAAAGCTCTGTTATCGGTGCGCTCTATTCGATGGGTGTAAAGAGGAGAACTCTTATCTTAAGTTATGTTGCGGTCCCTGTAATCGTAACTTTTGTTTCCGGTGTTATAGGAACGCTTATTGCTGTTTGCACGCCTATTGGAATTCCTGTACAGCTGGCAGACACTTTAGGTTATTTTTCAATGCCCAAACTTGAGATCGAAGTAACACCTTTTATCATTATCTATGGTCTTGTAATTCCGCCTGTAACGGCTTTCATAGTTAATGTGCTTGTTATACGAAAGAGGCTCAAGAAAACACCTCTGGCGCTTCTCAGGAACGAACAGAAAGCCGTACGAGGGAAGGAGATTAAGATCAAGGGTCTCAAGTTTATCCCGATGTTCAGGATAAGACAGATGATCCGTGAAATGAGAGCTGCACTTACGGTAATCTTCGGAATGTTCATGAGCCTTCTTGTTGCACTCATGGCACTTAACACATATGTATACTGCACCAAAGTCAACGACTACTACGTAAACCAGACACATTATCAATATATGTACAACTATAAGTATCCGACAGAGGAAGTTCCCGAAGGCGGATATGAGGCAGTGGCAGAAAGCTTTAAGAAAGAGATCTACGGTTATACATTTGACATTACTTTAATGGGTATCACGAATGATAATCCTTTCTTCGATACGGGTGATCTTCCTGATAATGATTCGGATATTGTATTAAGCTCTGCCGTTGCCAATAAATACAATCTTTCTGTAGGGGATGAGTTCATTCTCGAGGGTGATAACGGTGACAGATTATATGCTTTCAGAGTTGTCAGGATATTCGATTATTCTGCGTCGCTCATGATGTTCATGGATATAGACAGATGCCGCGATCTCTTCGGTGAAGATGATGATTATTTCAATGTCGTTTTCTCCGATCACGAACTTGATATTGACAGCGGCAGATTGTATTCCACGGTATCGAAAACTGAGATTGAAAGGTCTGCCGGCATCTATGTCGACATGATGGGTTCGATGATAATCACGATGTCGGTTGCAGCATCCGCAGTCTTCATTGTCGTAATGTATCTGATGATAAAGATGATGATCGACAGATCGGCATTTAACATCTCGCTCATTAAGATCTTCGGATTCCGGAAAAGAGAAGTGCGGAAGATGTATCTTGACGGCAACTTCTATATGGTAACCATTGGTGCACTGATAGTAATACCGCTCTGTAAAGCGATCATGGATTACATTTATCCGAGATATCTTGTCAGCAACGTCGGTGTCGGAATAAGTCCTGATTATACACCTGCGATGTATCTGATTATTTTCGGTATCGTTATCGGCCTTTACCTTTTGATAAATATCGTTCTCACCGGAAGACTTAACAAGATCAATCCGGCAATAGTACTTAAGAACAGAGAGTAATCATGGCTTCAGATGAAAGGACTGATCTTATGAGCAAGTACAATGACATCGGAATAAGCAAAGAGCTTGACTGGGAAAGAATAACTCATTTGTTTAAGATAGGCATCGCAGCTGCTATTATTGCCGTTGTAGGCGACCTTGTCTTAGGATGGGGTGTAGTTGATGATTCCCTTTCCGGAATGGATCAGTATTTCTCAAGATACCTCACGGTGTCGGATGACCGAATCTTCAGATCAGCATTATTGGGATTTATCGGAATCCCCGTTGAGTGTCTCTGCTATTTCGGCATATACAGACTCATTGCCAATGGAAGTGAAAAACTCGCGCATCTTTACAGAAGCGGGCTTCTCGGAATGCTTGCATTCGGAAGTTTTTGCCATGTTGTATGCTGTGCTACGGTATACCACTTAAATGCGCTTCACAGGATGGATCCTTCTGCTTCGGCAGACGGAACAGTTAAGTTCGCACTTTATTTCCTCGTCCCGGTAACGGCGGTCTTTTTCGTATTTTTCTTATTAACGACTGTAGTTCAGATAATTGCTTTTGCAAAAGGATATACACCTTATCCCAAATGGTGCTGGATCTTTTCTATCGCATCAGGACTTATCGTCGTAGCCGTAACAAGATTCTTCGGGAACAGTGAAGCTGCAAATGCGATAGGTACCGGCTGGATCAGCATAGGCAGTATCTGGACGTATCTTGGACTTCTCATAACGATGAAGAAAGCAAAGGCCAAAAAGTGATATGAAGAACTATAACAAAGAAGGACAGAAGCTTCCTTTATTCGGAATAGGTCCGTATCTGATAAGTACCATATCTTTACTTTCCATAGCAGGACTCATTATGTCACACAATGTATTGAGTTCGGGAATTATTGACGGCATATGGGCATGGATATTCAGGATTACAGGCATTATCTTCATTCCCTTCGGTATCTTTATCTGGTATATGGGTGCGCTTGGATCCAAGATGGATGAGCACATCGAGAACAACAAGCTTCAGACAGGAGGCATCTATGCATGGGTAAGAAACCCGATGTATGTCGGTGTGTGGTTCATTAATATCGGTTTTCTCCTTTTATGGCATAACCTGTGGCTTCTCCTGTTGCTGCCTGTTCATTGGTTAATACTGACAGTTGTTTTGAAGAATACGGAAGAGAAATGGCTGCTCGATCTTTACGGTGCTGAATATGCCGCATACAAAGTAAGAGTCAACAGGCTTATTCCGCTCAAAAGAATAATGAAGAAATCTGTTAAATATGCCTTTGTTCTCGGACTGTGCAAACTCTTTAAGATACAGAGAGTCATGGAGTTACCTCCGGAGAAAGCGAAAAAACTTTTCGCGAAAAAATACAAGGGTGTAGTTATTCCTAATCTAAAAGATAGTAAAGTCGAGACGGAGACTGAATCCATAAACGGCTCGACAATGTTGTGGTACCGTCATCCTGAACGTCCGGGAAAGGTGTGCGTCTATCTGATAGGAGGCGGTATGCTCAAATACCCGTCACCTTCACAGACAAAAGAAGTGTTAAGCCTTTCCAAAAAACTTAACATCGATTTTGTTTTGCCTTTTTATCCACTGGTACACACAGGCAATACACTTACGGATGTCTATGAGACTATCTATGAATTATATAAGACACTTCTTCGCAGATATAAGCCTGAGAACATCTATTTCCTGGGTGGTTCAAGCGGTGCGAATCTGGCTCTCGGCATGATCTCCTATATTAATGACAGAGGCGAAGGATTACCGATGCCGGGCAAGGTCTATGCAGGTTCTCCGGGTTCGCTCCTGATCTATGATGAGGAGAAAAAACTGGCTGACAAACTTGATAAAACAGACGTGATCATGAGTCAGAAAGCAACGCATTCTGTTTGGGAAGGAATGACCGGCGGAAAGAAAGTTGCTGACTATATGGAATCGCTTCAGCTTGGCGATTATACCGGTTTAAAAGATGTTTATCTGAGCTTTGGAGCCGATGAAGTGTTTATGGCAGCAGCTGAAACGATCAGGGCAAGACTGGAGTTATATGGTGTGCATGTGACGATGGAGATAGAAGAAGGTCTTTATCACGCATATGCATGCATTCCACTTGTTGACGATGCAATGCCCGGTTATCAGAGAATGCTTGAGTACTTAAAAGATTAAGATAAGGAGTAGCGGGAATGATTATTACGATAGTTACAACATTGATGCTCATGGTGGCATATTTTCTTATCCTGTATGCCGGCGTTGCATTTATTCAGGATAAGAGATTCTTCGGCTCGGCACATAAAGATATCCTTGCTGTTATTCCTGACCGCAAAGAAAGATTTAAAGGTGCGCATACGATAGGCTGGATAATCATTATCATTGCTTTCCTTATGTATCCTGCTGCATTTATCTTAGGCGGCTGGGACGGAGTAAGAAACAATTTCGGATTCCTGCAGTTTTTCATCAGGTTCATCATCATGCTCTACGGTATGGAGACATTTGATATCGTCTTCTTCGACTGGGTTCTTCTGTGTAACTCAAACTTCTTTCCGAGATACTATCCGGAAGTGAAAGATGTCGTCGGAAGACACATGTTCGGATATAACAAGTGGACGCATGTTATCCATTATGTGGTGTACATTCCTGTCTGCGCATTGATCGCATGGATATGCACACTGTTCTGAAGCCCGAGGAGGGAATATGGTATTAACTCTGATATTGTCATTGATAGGATGTGTCTCATTATTTCTTGCTGTATGGGGGCTTACCATTACAATGCCAACAAGCCTTCTTGCGAGGAATTTTCCGGTAGATGTGCAGGCTTGTCTGAAGCCGAGACTTGACAGTCTGCCGATGTCTTTTAAGAGAGTGGTCGGATGGATAATACTTATCGGTTTCTGCAACCTGTTTCTCGGCCTTTTTGTTTTTGGCGGGTTAGACGGAATTAAGAACGGATACGCATTCTGGCAGTTTTTCCTGCGTTTTTTCATTATTGGTGCTTTGGTAAAAGTATTTGATATCGTTTGTATGGATTATATTCTTTTGACAAAGACACAGTTCTTTCAGCACTATTTTCCCGAGACCAAAAACTGCATTGGCTGGCAGCAGTTCGGCTATAACCGTAAACAGCAGATAAGACAGTGTATTATTATTCCTGTCTGCTGTCTTATCGGAGCATTGATCTTTTCATTTTTCTGATCGTATGAGACACGAAGATTTTAATTTCAAAGAGCATGGTTTTGCCGGTCATCTTGCCGAACCGGACAGCGGAAGCGATAAGGCTGTCATTGTTGTCATGGGCGGTGAACAATCTATACTTCCCGGCATAAAGTTTGCCGAGCGTTTTGCAGACTATGGCATTACAGGTCTTTCCGTATCACTGTTCGGTGCGGAAGGATTGCCTGATTCGCCTGACAACATTCCTGTAGACATGTTTATTCCTGCCGTAAAGTATTTGCGCGAAAAGAAAAAGATAGAGCATATCAGCATATACGGCCAGTCCATGGGGTCCATCTTCGCCGTGCTGGCAGCACAGTATATCGGTGGCTTCGAGAATCTTATTATGGTAAGCCCCACACATGTTCCGTTTGAAGGAACATTGAAGGATAAGAAGACCATGACCGGCAGAAGCGTAGCTACATGGAAAGGTGAGGATATCCCTTTTGTTAAAGCTGATTTCTCAAAGATCAAAGCAGCAAAATACTATCGTCATCCGGAATCATCATGCAAAGTGACAGGTATGTGGATCGCATATCATGATGCATATAACGATGAATCCGCATCTCTTAAAGCAAGACTCACTGTAGAGAAAACCGGTGCAAGAATTCTTCTGATAGCAGGTGATGAGGATGAAGCCTGGCCTTCCGAATACTCGGTAAGATTGATTGAAAAAGAGCTTAGAGAAAAAGATTACGATAAGGATGTAAAGGTTATCGTATATCCGCACGGAAGCCATCTTAACGGTCTGATGCCAAACAGACAGCGCGAGAAGAAGCTCTACCGAATGATCCCTCTCATAGGACTTATGTATAAGACTTTCGGCAAATACAAAGATCTGAATATCTCTTACTTCGATAATACGGAAAAAGAGATAATCGAATGGCTGAATTTTTAAAGTTATTGAATTCGATAACTTTAGATTATTGATATCGCTGAGAACAAACTTTTCTGAATGGAATATACTTATTGTTAAACGTATCGAATTCGATACGTTTAAAATTAGGATTATGTAAAGCCTCCCATAATCCAAGAAAATCAATGACATCCCTTCCGCGAAGCCAGTTGTGAATAGTAATTCGAGGGTCTATGCTTCTGTACTTTGCAATATCTGTTAAAGATATAAATTCGCTTTCTTTGCCTGTTGAATACAGGGATATATCTAATCCTGAAGCGTGGATGGTTTTCTTGTTCTTGAAATCTCCCATAGCAATAACTCCTTTTTTGTTTTAATTATAGAACAAATGTTCTATGTATGCGACTTCGAATTGCCCCGATATGAGGACAATTCTTGTTTTATGTCGTTTTCGCTGTAAAAGGAAAATACCAGTTGACAAATCGGTTAGCCACGGCTAACATATGTTGGTTATCAATGATAGCTAACAGGTGGAAACAATGCCGAGAGACAAGTCATTAAGTCACATCAGAGTTAATAAAGCCATTAAGGAAGAATTCCTTGAAAAGGGGTTTGAAGGAGCTTCTATAAGAAGTATTGGCGCAAGAGCCGGGATGACATCTGCCGGCCTTTACCGCCATTACCGTGATAAGAAAGCAATGTTTGCTTCGGTAGTAGAACCTCTGATTAACGAGATTAAGATCTGGAATAAAAAGCACATTGCCAAGAAGTATGCCTTAACAGGTAAGAAAGAAGATAAAGACGTTCTATTTGGAGAAACCTTTATCGATCTTATTAAGAATATTCTAATCCCTCATAAAGAGGAATTCATTATCCTGATGAACTGTTCATCGGGAACGAAATATGAGAACTTTATCCATAATTATGTCGATGAGAATCAACATGAGTTCATGAAAGCTATAGATTATATGGCATCAAAAGGATACCCGGTAAAAAAGATATGCGATAACGAATTGCATATTCTGTTATCTGCTTATTTCACAGCTTGTCTTGAACCGCTGATACATGATTATGATGAAGAACATATAGAGAAATATCTGAGTACCGTCCAGGAGTTTTTCATGCCGGGGTGGTTAAAGCTAATGGGATTGCAGTAAAGAGCCTTCGGGCTCTTTTTTATTGCTTAGGCTATCGCTTATCGGTTGGTGATAGCTAACAAATAACAAGATTTATATACAAGGAGGAACATAACTTGGGAAAAGCACCGAAATACGATCACATGAAGCTGATAAGGCAGTTTGCCGGCGGGCATAAGCACCTTATCACTTTGGGAAGGATATTGGCAGGCTTAAGTGCCGTCATAACCCTTATCCCTTTTTATCTTCTCTGGAAGATAATCGGAGTTGCGATAGAGGGTACAGACCTGGGAAGGATCACAGGCTATGCATGGGGAGCTGTAATCCTTACAGTATCAGCTCTTATTGTCTATATCTTTGCACTTCTCTGTACGCACATAGCTGCATTCCGAGTTCAGGCTAACATGAGAAGCCAGCTTATGAGAAAGATAATAAAGCTTCCGCTTGGCATTTTTGATGAGGACGGAACGGGTAAGATCAGAAGGATCGTAAGTGATTCGACTGCAGCTACTGAGACATATATTGCACATAATCTTGCGGATAAGACAGTTGCTGCCGTAACACCAGTCGGACTGATCGTGCTCATACTGGCATTTGACTGGAAGATGGGTCTTATCTGCATGATTCCTGCCGTTATCGGATTTATCTGCATGATGTCAATGATGGGAAAAGGCATGCAGCAGAAGATGAAGGAGTATCAGAATGCTCTTGATACAATGAGCAGCGAAGCTACTGAATATGTAAGGGGTATTCCCGTTGTAAAGACTTTCGGACAGACTGTTCATTCGTTTAAGCGTTTTAAAGAATCTATCGACGGATACGGAAAGTGGACTACGGCTTACACCTTGCAGCTCAGAACACCCATGATCGGTTTCATGACATGCATCAATGCCGTCTTCCTCGCAATCGTTTTGGGAGCATTTTTCCTTACGAGAAACGGCGTAGGAGATACGGCTATCCTGAATATCATGTACTACATAATCGTTACACCTCTGGTTACTGTAACACTCACTAAGATCGCATATTCCGGTGAGGCGGAAATGACTCTTATAGATGCTCTTAAGAGAGTTGAATATGTACTGAATTTCAACGCTTTGCCTGAGTCAGATAAGAACAATATTCCTGAAGACAACAGCATCGTTCTCAATAAGGTTTCTTACAGATATGCCGAAGCAACCAGGGATGCGGTATCAGATATTGAGATCTCCATTGCTCCCGGTGAGCATGTTGCCTTTGTCGGCCCTTCAGGATCAGGCAAGACCACTCTTGCAGAACTTATGGTCAGATTCTTTGATGTTACTTCAGGTGAGATCCTTCTCGGAGGTGTCAATATCAAGGATATTCCTTCGGATAAGCTTATGGAGCGCGTGTCATTCGTGTTCCAGGACAGCAAACTTATCAAGACTTCGATCCTTGAGAATGTGCGAATGGCAAGGCCTGATGCAACCCGTGAAGAAGTTATCGATGCTCTTAACAAAGCTCAGTGTTCGGATATCATCGAAAAGCTTCCTGACGGTATAGATACAGTAATCGGTGAGAAGGGAACATATCTTTCAGGCGGTGAGCAGCAGAGGATCACTATTGCAAGAGCAGTATTGAAAAATGCACCTATCCTTATTCTCGACGAGGCAACGGCATTTGCTGATCCTGACAACGAGACCAAGGTTCAGGCTGCATTTGAGGAACTCTCAAGAGGCAAGACCCTTATCATGATCGCGCACAGACTGAGCACTGTTAAAAGTGCCGACAGGATCTTCGTTCTTGATGACGGTAAGCTCACTGAGAGCGGTACTCATGATGAACTTATTTCTTGCGGAGGTCTCTATAAGAAGATGTTCGAAGAATACGGAAGATCGATCGAATGGAAGGTAGGTGCCTGATATGGTAGAAAAGTTAAAGCATAAATATGCGCTCTCTACTCAGGGCGCCAAGGATATGATCAAGGCATGCATCAGCGTTACCATAACAAACATAATGCTCATGATGTCTGCAGGTGTTCTCTATACGCTCATAAAAGATCTTTTGAGCAATAATCTCACCAAGGACAGATTGCCGTTTTACATTATCTGGAGTGTTGTGATACTGATCCTGATAGCAGCCACAAATTTTATCCAGTACAACATGACTTTCCTTACAACATATAAGGAGAGTGGAGTCAGAAGAACTTCCATTGCGGAAAGACTCCGTAAACTGCCGTTATCTTACTTCGGTAAGAAGAATCTTGCTGACCTTACTCAGAATATCCTGGGTGACTGCGCTCAGATCGAGACAGCATCCAGCCACTGGATCCCCGAGATAATCGGAGCACTTATCTCTACAACTCTTGTCGGTTTGAGCCTGTTTATCTTCTTCGACTGGAGAATGGTTCTTGCAAGTTTCTGGGTAATACCCGTGTCACTCGGAATAGTCCTTTCATGTTCCGGTCTCGAAAAGAAAGCGGTAAAGAAAAATGAAGCCGTTAAGCTCGACATGAATGACAGCGTACAGGAATGCCTTGAATCCATAAGAGATCTGAGAGCAAACAACGCTGAAGACAGATATATGGAAGTGCTTGAAGGCAAGATAAGAAAAGTTGAAAAGATGGCTCTCTTTACAGAACTTAAGATGGCTGTTTATGTAAATTCCGCTTCGATCATTCTTAAGCTTGGCATCGGAACTACGGCTGTTGTCGGAGGCCTGCTTTTCGCAAACGGCGAGATCGATATGCTCACATTCTTTATGTTCCTCATGTTAGTCGCAAGGCTTTATGATCCGATGCAGATTACTCTCCAGAACTTCGCGGCTGTCATCTCCGTTGAACTTCAGTCTGAAAGACTTGATGAAGTGCTTTCACATGAGATCCAGACAGGTTCAGAGCAGAAGAGCAATGTCGGATACGATATTGTTTTCGATCATGTCGGATTCAAATACTCTGATGATACAGACGTGTTAAAGGATGTGAGCTTCACGGCAAAGCAGGGCGAGGTAACAGCTCTTATCGGACCTTCAGGCGGCGGTAAGACGACCATCTCAAGACTTGCTGCAAGATTCTGGGACGTTAATGAAGGTAAGATCACATTGGGCGGAGAAGATATCTCTAAGATCGATCCTGAGACACTGCTCTCTGATTATTCGATAGTCTTCCAGGATGTAACCCTTTTTAATAACACTATCAGGGAGAACATCCGTATCGGGCGCGAGGGCGCAAGTGATGAAGACATTATCAGAGCTGCAAGACTTGCAAACTGTGAGGAATTCATAAATAAACTCCCCAACGGTTACGATACATTTATAGGTGAGAACGGAAGCGAGCTTTCAGGAGGTGAGAGACAGAGGATCTCTATTGCAAGAGCATTCCTCAAAGATGCTCCGATCATCCTTCTTGATGAAGCTACGGCATCGCTCGACGCTGAGAACGAGACCGTTATTCAGGAAGCTCTCTCAAGACTCATTAAGGATAAGACGGTTCTTATCATTGCTCACAGAATGAGGACGATCGCCAATGCAGACCACATCGTTGTTCTTAAGGACGGCGTGGTGGCAGAACAGGGAACACCTGAAGAATTATCTGCATATGACAGTATTTACAGCAGGATGACCAGCCAGCAGCGCATGTCGCAGAGCTGGACAATGTCCTGATCCTAATTCCACCCTCTCTAACCGGATAGCAGGTGGCACAATGGTTTCCGCCTGTTATCCGGAAAGGGTATTAGTTTTTGGAGATGCCATGAAAAATACCGTAAATAAGAGTCCATACGGAAAAGAATTCCTTGTTATGATAAGGAACCGTTTCAACCGTGATATTGCAGAAGAGATCTGCATGATGGCAAACAGGTATTCAGACGAATACACAAATGCTCATCCTGATGCGTATGGTTCTGCCAAAAAGGTTTCTTATCCGTTTGCCGGTGTATATAAAGCTCTTCAGAAATATGTTTCCAAAGAAGAAGCACTTCAGATGATGATGGATTACGCTCCGGTAATAGGCGAAAAGGCGAGGAAGAAGTATTGGCGTTTTACTTCAATTCCCGGTGTGCCGTCTCTGTTATGGAAGAACTTCGTGAAGATCATGACATCTGCTGCCAGTGAGGAAAAAGGGTATAAGAGCAGAATGCTCGGCGTAAACGGAAACCATGCAGGCCTTGATATACTTTCGTGTCCTGTCGTTAACGGATTGGCAGAGATCGGCATGCCTGAAGTTGCGCCTGTGATGTGTGCGATAGATCAGGTGTACGGAAACGGATACCGAGGAATTGCGTTCAAGCGTACTAAATCAGTCGCCGAAGGTGACGATTGCTGTGACTACAGATATACAAGGGTTAAATGATATCCGGTAATTAATCGAACAGGTATCTGAGTACCAGGTCAGCCAGTTCCTTTACAACTTTTTCATCCTGAGAACCGTCACCATTGAAAACGGTTTCATGTATAACACTCTCGACGGTTGTGAGTATGATGCGTGCAGCAAGATCAACATCTTTGACGCGCAATCCCACGCCGCACTTTTCGATCATTCCAAGAAAGAAATCCGGTACGTGTGATTTGTACTGATCTTCGATCGCCCTGAATTCTTCTGACTGACATGACAGGGAAGCGATCTCCTTTTGGAAATCTTTTCTGTAATAATGGCTCTTAAGGAGCATGGCAATTGCAAGTTCGGCCAGTGCTCTGTCATCCGTATCATCCGGGATGTCATTCATGGCAGCACTGGTCTCATTTATGACATAAGCGTAGATATCTCCTACGAGTTCTGCATAGAGTTCTTTTTTATCTTTGAAATATGAATAGAAGGTTCCGATGGATACATCTGCCTTTTTGGCAATCTCATTGGAGCTTGTGTTGTGATAGCCGTTTTGCGCCATCAGTTCGAAAGCAGCGTCTTTTATACGCTGCTTTTTTTCTATGCTTCTTTTTTGTGTAGGCGTTCTGGTCATGTCCTGATTATAGGCCAGATAGATTTTTTTGTAAAGAAATGTGAGTAATCGCTCATATTCTATTGACAAGTGAGTTAGTTGAAGCTAATATTGCAAATGCGAGCAGTTGCTCATATTTCAAAATGCTATCTGTCATTCGAAATGACATGGAGGTAAATATGTATCTGACAACAAAAGATCTTAAAAAGAGTTACGGTGAGGGCGGAAGCTACTCTCAGGTTCTGAAAGGCATTAATCTTGATGTGGATAAGGGCGAAATGTGTGTAATACAGGGAACATCCGGTTCCGGTAAATCAACACTCTTAAACCTTATCGGAGGACTTGACCGGATGGAGTCAGGATCCGTAAAAGTTGACGGGATAGAGATCTCAGGATTGGGAAACAAGGCTCTCGCCGAATACCGAAGAGCAAATCTCGGATTCATTTTCCAGTTCTACAACCTGATACCGAATCTTACGGTAAAGGAAAACATAAGAGTCTGTCAGTATCTGGGAAAGCCTGCGATGGATATGGGAGAGCTTTTGGATACGTTAGGTCTTACCGAGCATATGAATAAGTTTCCTTCCCAGCTGTCAGGCGGTCAGCAGCAAAGATGCGCCATAGCAAGAGCGCTCATTAAAAATCCCAAGCTGTTGCTCTGTGATGAGCCTACGGGTGCTCTGGATTCCAAGACTTCGAAAGATATCCTTGTCCTGCTCGAAAAAGTAAATCGCCGCTATAATACGACGATGCTCGTAGTTACTCATAATAATTCGATCAAGAACATGATGGATCACATTGTCATCATGAAGGACGGAATGATCGTAAAGAATTATCACAACGACAATAAGATCGAAGCAGCTATGCTGGAAGATCTCTAAGGGGGAAATGATGAGAAGCGGATTATTGCGGAGGATCCCAAGGGATCTCAAGAAGTCATGGGCACGTTATCTTGCTCTTATGGTGCTGATCATTGCGAGCATGTATATTGTCGTAAGTGTTGTCGGCATGACAGAGGTAACTATACAGGGAACGGCGAAAAAGATCGAAGAGAACAGAATCCAGGACGGACAGTTTCAGACATTCGAGAAACTTAACGAAGAACAGATAAAAGAGATCTCTGACATGGGAGTAACTTTGGAAGAGATCTTCTATGTGGACGTCTCACACGGTACTAATACGATCAGGGTAGGTAAGGTCAGAACGGATATTGATCTTATCGATCTTGATGAAGGAACGCTCCCGGCAAAAGACGATGAGATCGTTCTTATGAACCTGTACTGTGACAGAAACGGTCTTGGTCTTGGTGATCAGATAGTCATTGCAGATAAGACATTTACAATATCGGGAATCGGAAGTGTTCCTGATTATAACCTTCCTCTTAAGAATATGAGCGACATGACTTCTGATCCGAGCAGATTCGGTGTCGGATTCGTAAACGGTGACAGTTACGTGCAGATAGTAAATTCAGATAATACAGGGTCTGAGGTATACATATACGCGTACAGATTGTGCGGTGCGTCTGCAACTGAACTCAAGGATAAACTCAAGACATTTGATTATGATTATGAATCTTCAGATAACGTATATCTCAAGGAAATAATAGATAAGAAACTTCAGGATAAATACGATTTCGAAGACGGACTCGACGAACTTGGAGACGGTATCGATAAATTGACTGACGGTACACAGGAACTGTATGACGGAGCTTCTGAACTGCATGACGGAGTATCTGAGATAAAAGACAATATGCCTGATCTTGTTGATGGTGCGGATGATCTCATGGAAGGCGCATCTGATCTTTATGACGGAGTGTATGACTATACTACGGCCGTGGATTCCGCAGCAGGCGGAGCAAGTGACCTGGCTGACGGAGTCGTTATTATTGCGGATGCAGTTCCGCCTCTGGCAGAAGGGATAGATGATCTGTCTGACGGCCTTGAAGAGATAAGCGGAAACAGTAGCGATCTCAGGTCGGGAGCATATGATCTTTACGACGGAGCAGATGAACTCGTTGATGGAGTTTCAGAACTATCCGACGGAGTTGATGAGCTCTATGACGGTTCGGAGGAGTTGTTGGACGGAACCGTTGAACTCTGCGACGGTGTGGCAGAGTTGTCAGACGGTTATAAGGAATTCAGGGACAGCACAGAAGAATTCATTGACGATGCATTTGAAGTGGATATAAGTCTTCTTGAGGAATTCACCGAGAATAAGGATAACCCCAGGATCGCGAGTGACGCGGCAAGTGACGTTATGATCAAGAAATCAATTGGTTTGTTTGCCGGTGCGGTAATACTTGCTCTTATTGCATATGTCATTTCAGTCTTTACCGGCAATCAGATCAGGGAAGAGAGCAGCGTTATAGGAACCTTGTTTGCTCTGGGTATCCGCAAAAGTGAGATCGCGGTCCATTACATTATCCTGCCTGTTTTCCTGACCTTTGTTGCCGGCCTTATCGGTATGCTGCTGGGTTTCTCAAAGTATGGCGTTGATTTTCAGATGAAGGATGTCTATGAGTATTATTCGGTACCTGTTTTCGAGAACATAAGACCTCTTTATCTCATAATCTATTGCTGCGTGGTTCCTCCGTTGATCGCTGCCGTTGTCAACTATCTGGTAATAAACGGCAAACTGTCATCGACTGCACTCTCGCTCATGAGAAATGAGGACAGTCAGCGCATCAGAGGAAATGAGAGAGCATCAAGAGAGAAAAAGAACTTTTTGGATGACTTCAAATCAAGGCAGATCAGACGCGAGAGGAGAAGCATTGCAGCAGTCGTAATCGGCATGGTCATATCACTGGTCTTGCTTCTCATGGGCGTAAGCTGCTATGTGCTCTGTAACAATGTTAAAGAGCATAATATCAGGGATGCATCTTGTGAATATACATATGTCCTGAAGTATGCGCCGGATGATGTTCCGGAAGGGGCAGAAGAGTGCTATGCGAAAAGTCTGAAGCATACATATCTTGATTACACTCTTGACGTAACCCTGTACGGCATCGTTGATAACAGCAGTTTCTTTGAGGCGAGACCTTCAAAAAGTGAGAATAAAGTCGTTATAGGCAACGGCGTTGCTACAAAGTATTCACTTGAAAAAGGGGATATGCTGATCCTCACGGACAGTTCCGAAGACAGAAACTATGCATTCGAAGTAGAGGATGTTGTGGATTATTCGATCGGTCTTACGGTGTTTATGAATATCGATTCAGCAAGAGAGCTGTTTGGTGCTGAAGATGATGAATATAACGTATTGTTCTCGCACGGCAAACTTGATATAGAAGACGGAAGGGTAATGAGCATTACCACCAGAGACGAGATTATTAATACAGCAGGCATCTTTGTAGACCAGATGATGTCACTGGTGATAATTATGATCGCTATATCCGTATTGATCTTTGTAACCGTAATGTATTTGATGATAAACGTCATGATCAGAAGGGCATCGGTGAGCATAGCTCTCGTCAAGATATTCGGATACAGATCCGGAGAATTAAGAAGGATCTTTATGGATGGCAATTTTATCGCAGTAGCATTGAGTGCACTTGCGGGAATACCAATTTGTAAGATCTTTGTGGACAGGGTATATCCGTTGTTTATTGCAAATACTGCTATGGAAAACGACATTACATATCCGTGGTGGCTGTGGATATTCCTTTTTGCTGCCGTCATGATAGTCTACTTCCTCATAAGCACATTGCTGATGGGCAAGATAAAGAGAATAGAACCTTCCGAGATTCTAAAAACAGGGAATAAGAGGTGAAACTCTCCGCCGGGAAGTGATAACCGGCATATGAAAGGGCTGCTCATGTGAGCAGCCCTTTAGTATAGACGAATAATCTTTCTATGCGGATCAGCCTTCAGCGATAGCGCCTGTAGGGCAGGAAGCTTCGCAAGCACCGCAGGATACGCAAACATCAGCATTGATATTGTACTGTGTATCACCCTGTGAGATAGCTCCGACAGGACAACCGTCAGCGCAGGTACCGCAAGAAACGCATGCATCAGAAATTACATATGCCATAGTAATATCCTCCTTTTGGATTGTTGCCTTGATTATTCCATTTGAAAAATGAATCTACAATAGCAGGAAGGAAGATTTAACTCATAGTTTACTAAACGTTACCGTCCGCTAACCATAAATGACAGTGTTTTAAGATTAAAAGTCCCGGATCACCAAGGAGTAATGAACCGGGTCTTTTTTTACAGAGGAGGGTCTGTAAATTTTGCAAACACTCACTAATCTGAAGATTTAACTGACATGATAAGGTTTCTTATTTGCCGGAAGCAAATGAATAGGAGATGCTTCCGGCGTGGCATATGATTTTCTGATAGTTAGCGATACCTAACTGAACAAGAATATAACATAATTAAAGATTTAATGTCAATCGTGTGAAGTTTTTTGTTCGCGTACGTATTTCTTAACAGCTTCAAAAGTCTTAGCACCGATATAGTGTTCGACGCGGCAGGCATCCTGATTTGCAGTTTCTTCATCAACGCCCATCATCATGAACAGATCCGTAAGGACAGTATGGCGGTCATAAACATCTTCGGCTACGATCCTTCCGGCTTTGGTCAGGTGAAGGAAACCTCTTTCATCCTTGCTGATATAACCTTCATTTTTAAGGATAACCAGTGCACGGCTTACCGAAGGTTTAGAATATCCGAGATAATCTCCCACATCGATTGCACGTACCATATCGGATTCGAGAGAGAGGACGTATATGGCCTCAAGATACATCTGTCCGGATTCCAATAATTGCATATATAAATTCCCTTTCCATACAGTTAGCCACGGCTTACTGACTGATAGTTTAACATATAAACAAAATATTGGTAAGCGGTGGCTAACTATTTTGGAAAACAGCATTGACAAAGCAAATATTACGCTGTAATATTACGCGGTAATAATTTTGTGCAGAGCTATTTGGCGGAGAATAATGTCCTACGATTTTGATAAGACTCATGAACTGATCCTTAAGAGCGCGCTGAAGAATTTCAGTGAAAACGGATTCAGAAATGCTTCGATAAGAAATATATGTAAAGAAGCCGGTGTAACAAACGGTGCTTTCTATGCTCATTTTGAAAGCAAGGAAGATCTTTTTTCTGCTCTCGTATCTGAGAAACTCCAGGTGTTTAACGATACATATCAAGACTTGAGTGAAATGAATATTAAATCAGCTGAAGATGTCTTGCACATATTCGAGATGTCTTACGGCTCGATCGAAACATTGATCCACTATGTTTATTCTGAACACGAAGTTTTTAAACTCGTTCTTGAGTGCAGCGGTGGTACATGTTATGAGAATTTCGTTAATGAACTTATCGATGCGGAATGCAAAAATACTCTGCTCTTCCTTGAAGGCAGCAGGGAATTTATGAAGAGGCCGGATAATATCTCGTACCGTTTTATCAGGATAGGATCAGCAATGGTGATCAACTTTGCCTTTGAAGCTTTTCTGAATGGGGCTTCAGAAGAAGATAATATCCGTGAGACAAAGATGGCCTGTGATTTTTGCATCGCAGGTTACAGACATTTATTAGGTATCTAAAACCGCAGTTTTGTGCTGCGGTATTTTTATGCCATGTCGGTTAGACGCGGCTAACTAATGGAGGTGCAGTTAAGTTGAAAGAACAAAAGTCGAATCCAATGATGAGAATCTGGCAGATCGCAAAGCCGGAACACGGGAAATTGTTGTTGTCAGTTGTATTGGCGGTGCTTGGTGTCATATCGGGAATCGTTCCATATGTTTCTGCAGCAAAGATAATTTCGGCGATGATATCCGGTAACAGAGAATGGCGTTATTATCTGGTTTTTGTACTGGCGGCATTTATAGGATTTGCCCTTAAGAGCCTGCTTTATGCAAAGGGACTTAGTGTAAGTCACAAAGCAACGTTTGCATTGTTAGGCGAGATAAGAAAGCAGATATTTGCCAAGCTTCCGAGAATGCCTCTTGGTACCATAATCGATACATCAAGCGGTAAGCTCAAGCAGATTATCGTAGATGAAGTCGAGCATATGGAAAGACCCATTGCACATATGATCCCCGAATTAACATCGAATATCATCGGTGCGATTGCAGTCTGGGTATATATGATGATCGTTGACTGGAGAATGGGACTTATATGTCTTATTTCAGTTCCTGTCGGTTTGATGTTCTTCGGTTTTATTGCAGCAAGTTATTCTGCTGACTACAAAAAGTCTGTTGAGATAACGCAGGACATGAATGCAAGCATCGTCGAATATGTCCACGGTATTGAAGTAATCAAAGCGTATAACCAGAGAAAGACTTCGTATCAGAAATTTAAGGATAAGGTAATTGCAAACGCATCTTTCTACTGCTACTGGATGAAAAAGACGGAAGTATGTCAGGCGCTTTGTTATACCATCGCACCATGCACGCTTATCACGGTGCTTCCGATAGGATGGTGGATGTATATTTCAGGCAACATTACGGCTGATGTATTCATGACTTCGATCATGCTCTCGATGTGTATCGTCGGACCGATCCTTTCAGCTATTCAGTTCACGGACTCTTCCGCAAAGGTTTCTACTACTGTTGCAACGGTAGATGAATTGCTTGCAGGTGAGGAACAGGATCATGCTGACACACCTGTCGAGTTTGCATCACATAACATAGAGTTTTGTGATGTCACTTATTCCTATCATGAAGGCGAGGAAGTTCTTCATAACGTAAATCTCTCAATACCTGAGAAAAGTTTTACTGCACTTGTAGGTCCTTCCGGAAGCGGAAAGTCGACTATCGCTAAATTGGTGGCAGGATTCTGGGATGTGGCAGATGGTGTTGTAAAGATGGACGGAAAAGATCTTAAGTCTATTCCGCTCGAACAGTTATACGATCAGGTGGCATATGTATCACAGGATAACTGGCTGTTTGATGATTCGATAATGAACAACATCCGTATGGGTAATACTGAGGCAACAGATGAGATGGTCATGGAAGTATCCAGATTATCCGGATGCGACGAGTTCATTAAGGCGCTTCCGCAGGGTTATGAGACAAAAGTAGGAAGCGGAGGAACGCATCTTTCAGGCGGTGAACGCCAGAGAATAGCGATTGCCAGAGCCATGCTTAAAGATGCTCCGATCGTAATACTCGATGAAGCGACTGCATATATCGATCCTGAGAACGAAGCTGTGATCCAGCGTGCGCTTACCGGACTTATTAAAAACAAGACGGTCATCATTATTGCACACAGGCTTTCTACGATCACAAATGCGGATCAGATCGTACTGGTCAATGACGGAACCGTCGAATGCACGGGAACCCATAATGAACTCCTGGCAAAGAGTGACCTGTATAACACAATGTGGCAGGCACATATAAGTGAAGGAGGTGCAGCGTAATGTTAGAAGCAATTAAGAAGATAATAAGTTTTTCAGGACAGGAAAAGAGCAAGATATACAGAGCCATAATAATATCCTTCTTTAAGTCGCTCTTCTCAATGTTCAGAATGGCAGCAATCTATTTTATTCTTCTGGCTTTTGAAGAAGGAAATACCACAATGAAGCCTGCCTGGACTGCACTTGCGTTTCTTGGTGTAAGCATAGTCGGTCAGTTTATCTTAAAGATGGCCGCAGATCTTCAGGCGGTTCATGCAGGCTATTTCATGAGTGCATACAAGAGACTCGAAATAGCAGAGAGACTTAAGAAAGTTCCCATGGGTTATTTCAATGACAATAATCTTGAACAGATAACGGGTACTGCAACGACAGTTTTGGATGTGGTCGAGAATCAGGGTGCAAATGTTCTCGTGCTTATCTTAAGCGGACTCATGAATTCTGTCGTATTCCTTATCTGCGTGTTGTGCTTTGACTGGCGTCTCGGACTTATAGAGCTTGCCGGCATGATCATTTATATGCTCATTACATCTTCCATGGAAAAGAAGAGCAGAGCGTTATCACCGGTAAGACAGAAGAATGAAGCGGCTCTTGTATCCAAAGTTCTTGAGAGTCTTCAGGGCATGAGCGTTATCAAATCATTTAATCTGACCGGCAAGGGTGATGAAGCTCTGAAAAAAGCCATAGACGATAACAGAGACAGTAATATGGCTTTGGAGAGATTGTTCATACCGTATGGAGAGGTACAGGGAGTTGTCCTTGGTGCGTTCAAGGCTTTGCTGCTCCTTGTGGCGGTTATCCTCTTTGTAACGGGAAACATGACGATAACATATGCTTTGATGGCGGTCATAATTTCTTTCCAGGTTTTCGCAGACATTGAACAGACCGGAGCAGGACTTACAGTCCTCAGAGTTGTTTCAAGTTCTATTGAAGAAGCGGAGAAGGTTAATCTCCTTCCTGTCATGGATGAAAACGGAAAAGAATTTACTCCTGAAGATCACGGTATATCAATTGACCATGTATCCTTCTCCTATGGAGACAATGAGATATTAAACGATGTAAGTCTTGAGATTCCGGAGAATACCATGACGGCATTTGTCGGATCTTCAGGTGCAGGCAAAACAACGCTTGCAATGCTGATCGCACGCTTCTGGGATGTAAACCAAGGAAGCATTTCGATCGGCGGAAGAGATGTCAGGGACTACACTTTGGAAAGTCTTATGTCTCAGATAAGCGTGGTTTTCCAGAATGTGTATCTTTTTGCGGATACGATCGAGAATAACATCAAGTTCGGAATGAGCGATGCAAGTCACGAACAGGTTGTGGCCGCAGCAAAAAAGGCATGTTGCCATGACTTCATAATGTCTCTTCCTGATGGTTATTCCACAGTTATAGGCGAAGGCGGTGCTACACTGTCCGGCGGTGAAAAGCAGAGGATCTCCATTGCCAGGGCGATCCTTAAAGATGCACCGATAATCATACTTGACGAGGCAACGGCAAATGTTGATCCGGAGAATGAGGATAAGTTGACAGCCGCTTTTGATGCTCTTACGGAAAATAAGACGGTCATCATGATCGCCCACAGGCTTAAGACTATCAGGAATGCCGATAAGATCGTTGTGCTTGACGGCGGTGCCATAAGCTGCGGAACGCATGACGAATTGATGAAGACCAGTGCTAAATACAGTAATTTCATCAGGCTCAGAGAAGAAGCCGCGAACTGGAAAATGTAATTCACGGGAGATGCGCATATGATGCCGTATAAAAGTTTATATATAAAGTTATTTCCTGTTTTTATGAAGAAATTCATGAAAGAACAGTATGGCCCTGAGGTAACGTCGAAGGCATATAAAAGGGCGCCTTCGATCTATCGCGATATGCTTTTGAAAGTAGATGATATCGGTGCCGACAATCCTATGGCTGGAAATATCTATATGGCATTTGTCTTTATGGCTATCTGGAAAGCGGCAGACGGCGCGATCGATATAAACAGCTATCGAACAGTTGTAAGGAACACGGCAACCAAATCGTTCTTGAGGAAATTTATCGGAAAGAGTGATCTTAACTCTCCGGATGGAATCAAAAAAGGCAACGAAAAGATGCATCGTATGAAGGATTGGGCTGACAGTCACCCGCAGTATCAGGGGAAGACATGGGACTTCAATTTTGATGAGACTTTGCATCGTGACGGATTTTTCTACTATTTCACGCAATGCCCAATTAACACTTTTGCAAGAAAGTATGGATATCTTGAGGTGTTGCCCGTTTGTTGTGAATTGGATCATATATTGACTGAGGCATCTCACGGGAAGCTCATAAGAGAATATACACTGGCAACAGGCGGATCGATGTGTGACTATTGGATCGTTCCTGACAGCATAAAGGCTCCGAGATAGGAATGAACAATTCCGACATATGTCGTTTTCGAACAAGTTTTACGGCATATGTCGGAAATCTTTAAAATCCCATTGAACAAATAGGATTGACCGTTATAATGAACTTGTGCCATAAAAAACCGATTGAGGCATCAGGTATAGAGCCCATGTGTTGTTGAAAACGATTCGGGATCTATAACGCGTGTTGAGTAAACAACACTTCTATAAGCCTCGGTTGAATGATGTTCTTTCAGTTCTTAACATCATAAAGGAGAGTCCGGAGATAAAAACTCCGGACTTTTTTGTGCATATTCGGTTAGCATAAACTAACTAAAGGTGATAGAATAGGGCGAAAGTTAGCATGGCGTAACCTGGTGAGGCGCAGAATGGATCAGCAAAAACAGATTAGGAAATGGTTAAAAACGGTAATCCCGAATGATGCGGAGAGAATTAGTAATGTTCAGGCAACCATATACACAGACTGTGTATCTTCCCTGAGCGGTACTACGCCTAATCAATATAAGACCCTGACTAAGACGATATTACCCCGCGTCGCTTTGTACAAAGCGCTTCTGGCAGATGAGACACTGTCCGGAAGTGCGTATGAACTGACCCATAAATACATGATCGAAGTTATAGGAATGCAAAAGTTTAAGAGTACAAAAGTGTTAGAGATCATCCCGGGTTTTTACAGGATATACAGTGGATCGTTCTTAAAGATCATGAGAACGACTGATCTGCAAAAGAGCACACAGGAAGAAGGAAAAGACTACTACAACATAACCATCAATGATTGTCTTTGGTATAACGCCTGCAAGCAATTCGGTTGTCCGGAACTCTGTCCGGCATTTTGTGATGTGGATGACGTGACATATGGACATTTAAGAAAACTCGGGTTTACGAGAACACAGACACTCGGCAAAGGAGGAGAATGCTGCGACTTCCATTTCTACAGGAAGTAAGATGCATTGTATTAGAGCACATGAAGTATTCAGGTTTACCTGCTGGAATGTGGCTGCTGCTGAAAGGTTCTTTTGAAAAGAATCTGATAAATGACTTTGGACTTACAAAGGACGAAGCAAAAAAAGTAAGACTTAAAGCAAAGCCGAAATACAAACTAATTATTGAAGCCCTTCCCGAATTTGAGAAGGAAGACAGATTTAAGACGAATATAGTGAACTGCGCTATGTTGGTCTCATTCCTGACCTATCTTCCTCAAAAACCTGAATTAAACGATGTAACGAGATATTACGAAGATGCAATGACAACTCCGGTTATGAAGAAATTCTGCAGAAAGAGTGGAAGAAATAAATTCACGGAAAAAGATATAGCTTCGAATAAGGCCACAGCTGAACTAAAAGCCGCTGACAGGAATCCTTATTCCTGGAATATGGATTATATTCCGTACGAAGACGGAAGCGGATACGAAGCCAGGTTCTTCCACTGCGGTATCTGTGTGTTAATGAAAGAATATGGTCTTTTCGAATATGTGCCTGCCATGTGTCATCTTGACTATGTAATGAGTGATCTTGGCGGTGCTTCAAATTTTGTAAGAGAATACACCCTGGCATCAGGCGGTCCTTATTGCGACTGCGGATATAAAAAGAGGGCGTAGTATGTTCGATAAACGCCTGATGGCCTTGTGCCCTGAGAGCAAAAAATATATTGCCGGAAACATAATCTGCCAATGGACAGAACTCCTTATGAATGCGGTGATGATATTTGTAATCTCAAATGCAGTCGGAAGACTGTATTCTGGTGAGTTTACTTCAAATGAATTGATCCTTTCAATAGTGGTCCTGGCAATAACTCTTGTTGTCAGATTTTTCATGACGAAGAAAACGACAGAGATGAGTTATCTTGATTCCAAGACCGTAAAACGTGTAATGCGTGAGCAGATATACAAAAAGATTCTGAGACTGGGAAGTACATACAGGGAGCATGCCACGACTGCAGAACTTGTGCAGGAATCGGTCGAAGGAGTTGAGCAGCTGGAAAGCTATTTCGGGCTTTATGTTCCACAGTTCTTTTATGCGTTCATAGCTCCGATTACACTGTTTGTTTTATTTGGCATTTCCGGAAGCTTTAAGGTGGCGGGAGTCTTACTTATCTGTGTGCCCCTTATTCCCGGTGCAATTGTGATGGTACAGAAAATCGCAAAGAAGATACTTGCGAAATACTGGGATCAGTATGCAAAACTCGGAAGCACATTCTTAGAGAATCTTCAGGGTATGACCACGCTTAAAACATACCGTGCAGATGCTTATAAAAACAAACAGATGAACGAGGAATCTGAGAACTTCAGAAAGATAACGATGAAGGTCCTCACGATGCAGCTTAATTCGATAATCATAATGGATTTCTTTGCATACGGAGGTGCGGCACTCGGAATCGCACTTGCATGCAAAGGATTTATCGAAGGCAGCATAACGCTTCAAAGTACGGTTTTTATGATATTGCTTTCAGCAGATTTCTTCCTGCCAATGAGAAAACTCGGCAGTTATTTCCATGTAGCGATGAACGGTATGGCTGCAAGCGACAGGATCTTTAAATTTCTGAAAGAACCCGAACCGGAATTGAAGAAAGATGTTCTTCCGGATGCCGGGCTTGATATCAGATTAAGTGAAATCACTTTCGCATACGACGATAAGAACGTTCTTGAAAACATTTCACTTGATTTTAAAGAAGGTACCTTTACCGGAATAGTCGGAGAGAGTGGCAGCGGTAAGTCAACTATTGCATCTCTCATCATGGGCAGAAACAGTATTAAGAA
>X410_Impala__coassemble_27_pt1 | contig 40434 bp, 26 predicted proteins | sample X410_Impala__metabat2_low_PE_001 | metagenome-assembled genome bin X410_Impala | reverse complement strand
TGACAATACGGATGACAATACGGACGAGACCGGCAAAGACAGCGGGGAAGACCGTGAAGACGAAGCTGAAAAATCTGAAGAAGATGAGAACAATGAAGATATTGAAGACTGATCTTTGAGGCGGTTTTCGCGCTGCTGATGACTTTCAAGGTGTTGATGTAGTAGACTATACCAATATTTCACATGAGGACGAAGGAAAATTAATATGAAAAAAATCGGTGCACTTATCCTACTTACAGTTATGATCCTGGCTGTATTTTCAGGCTGCAGCAATACCGCAACCGTATCAGTCGCTTCAGCAACATACCAGCCGTTAATAGACAATTACGGTGAGCAGCTGCCCCAGTATCTCGATAAACAGTATTATTTTGACGGGAAACCGATTCCCATACAGGAGACGAATTTCTACTTTATAAATGCTTATCTCGAATTTAACGGATATGTTATGTATGGTTATTTACCCGGAAATGCAAAGGGATACCTTGACCTTTCCGCAGCTTGCACCGAACCGGGTTATGCTACTTATGGTGATTATTTCGTTGAATATGCGGAAAAATCCCTCGAAAGCACATACATATTGCTGGCGCGTGCCGAGGCAGAGGGCGTGACTGTTACTGATGAAATAAAGGCATCAATCGATACTTCGCTTAATGATATGAAGACAAATTATGCGGCACCTGCAGGCCAGACTATTGACGAATATCTTCAGGCTTATTACGGACCGGGAAATAATGAAGCCACATTCAGAACGATCCTTGAAAGATACTATCTTGCTGATGAGTATTCAAAATATTATTGCAGCAAGCCGGAAAACTCTGCTGCCAGTCAGGCTGCAAAAGATGCAGCTCTTGAAGCGGCTAACAATATGAAGGATTCGTGCACGACAATAGATGATCTTACCGGTCTTGCGCAGAAGGCACAGCAGGCAGGCGAAGTTTTAGATCAGGGCGATATTGCAGTTCCTAAAGGACAGATGGTACCAAAATTTGAAGAGTGGGCTTATGGAGAAGGCAGAACTGTCGGTGAACTCGATGTTATTTACGCCCCTGAATATGGTTATTTTGTAGTTGGATATCTTGGTGTGGATGAGGCAACCGGTGTCCCGAATGTGAGATATGCACTTTTCTATGCGCCTCAAAATGATCAATCAGCATTAGAAGCCTTAAGCCAGGAATTACTGCAGGAGATAAACGAGAATAAACATGATTTTCACTGTAAAGAAGCAACAGCTTCTTCCTTGACCACTACGGACGTCCTCATTGTCGTATTCTTTACTCTTGCAGGAGTTGCCATCGCAGCGGTGATCGTCATTCTGATCGTAAATGCGATGAAGAAGAACAAGGATACCGGTTCACACGGCAAATCTTCTTCAAAGAATTCTTCCAAGCCTTCAAATTCAAAGAATAAGGCAGCTGATAAGCCCAAGTCTTCGAAAAAGCGTCTTGAGGAAGAAGACGAGGACGATGAAGACGAAGAATACGACGAAGATGACGAAGAAGAGGAAGACGACGAGTAATCGTTAAAACCTTAGTGTTTCAAGGAGCTGTTTCACAAAAGTGGGGCAGCTCTTTTATTTACTTAAAAATATAGGCATGTTAAAATTCTATGATTGAGCATCTATCTAAAATGAAGCAGGAGTGTAATTTCATGGAGATTACCAAGGATCTGGTTCAGTATCTCGAGAATCTCGGAAGACTCGAACTGAGCCCTGAAGATGAAGAAAAGACACAGAAAGCCTTAGGTGACATCTTAGGTTATTTCGACCAGTTAAATGAGCTTGATACTGAAGGCGTTGAGCCTTTAAGCCATGCTGCAGGCGTATCGAACGTAACCCGTGAAGACGTCATCGCAAATGAAGATATGAGGGATGCGGTCTTAAGCAACGCACCCGAGACAAAGGACGGTACGATCCTTGTACCGAAGACCTTTGATTAAGGGGTGTGCATATGACTGATATTGAGATCCGTAAATTAGGAGCCCTTGAGATAGGCTCAGCAATAAAGGAAGGAAAGATCACTTCTGTCCAGGCGACAAAGGCTTTCCTCGATGCAATCGAAAAGACAGACGGTGAATACAAGACATACATCACCGTGATTCGTGATGAAGCTCTCGCAAAGGCCCAAAAGGCAGATGAGGCCATCAAGGCGGGAACGCTTACGGGCCCTCTTGCAGGTGTTCCAATCGCGATAAAAGACAATATCTGCACGAAGGGGATCAAGACGACCTGCGCATCCAAGATGCTCGGCAATTTTGTTCCTCCCTACGATGCTGAAGTAATCCGCAAGATTGAAGATGCAGGAATGGTCATCCTCGGCAAGACAAACATGGACGAATTCGCCATGGGTTCCACAACAGAGACGAGCTATTTTGGCGCCACATCCAATCCGTGGGATAAGGACAGGGTACCGGGCGGTTCATCTGGCGGTTCTGCTGCCTGCGTAGCTGCTGCTCTTGCGCCTGTTGCTCTTGGTTCCGATACAGGCGGATCCATAAGACAGCCCGCTTCATTCTGCGGTGTTACAGGCCTTAAACCTACATACGGTTCCGTATCCAGATACGGTCTTGTTGCTTTCGCTTCTTCTCTGGACCAGATCGGACCGATCGCTAGAAAAGCAGAAGACATCGCTGCCGTTTACAATGTTATCAGCGGAAAAGACCAGAAGGACCAGTCTTCCCTTGAATCAGAGAAGATCGACCTTAATGCCGTTGAGAATTACAGCCTGGAGGGCAGGAAGTTCGGTATTCCGGAAGAATACCTGGGTGACGGTATCGACGCTGACGTTAAGAAGGCAGTCCTCGATGCGGTGGAAGTCCTTAAGTCAAAGGGCGCTACTGTTGAGACATTCTCAATGCCCATCATCAAGTATGCGATCCCGACTTACTACATCATCTGCTGCGCTGAGGCTTGCTCCAACCTGTCCAGATATGACGGTGTTAAGTACGGCTACAGACCTGAAGGCATTGAAGACTTAGGCCGGCTCTACATCAAGTCCAGAAGCGAAGGATTCGGACTTGAGGTCAAGAGAAGGATCATGCTCGGTAACTTCGTTCTGTCATCAGGCTATTACGATGCTTACTACAACAAGGCATTGAGAGTTAAGAACCTCATCAAGCAGGCTTTCGATGAGGCATTCACAAAATACGATGCGGTCCTGGGACCTGTTGCTCCCACGGCTGCACTGAAGAAGGGCGAGAGCCTTTCGGATCCTTTGAAGATGTACCTGGGCGATATCTGCACGGTACTCATCAACATCGTCGGCATCCCCGCAATGTCCGTGCCCTGCGGTTTCACTTCTGAAGGACTTCCCGTAGGCCTTCAGATCATGGGCGACAGATTCGCAGAACAGACGGTTACAGGCGTGGCTTCTGCTTACCAGAAGGCTACAGCTGACCAGGGGTTCGAGAACCAGATCCCTGAAGAAGTCTTAAGAGGGGAGGGCTGATAACATGCAGGATTATGAGATGGTAATAGGCCTCGAAGTACACTGCGAGCTCTCGACGGAATCAAAGATCTTCTGCGGATGCTCGGCTAAATTCGGAGGCGAGCCCAATACACACGTTTGCGAAGTATGTTCCGGTATGCCGGGCACACTTCCCACGCTCAACAAGCAGGTAGTCGAGTATGCCGTAAAGGCAGGACTTGCGCTTAACTGCGAGATCACAAGAAACAACAAGTTCGACCGTAAGAACTATTTCTATCCCGACCTTCCCAAGGCATATCAGATATCACAGCTTTACTATCCGATCTGCAGGAACGGCCATGTCGACATAAAGACATCACAGGGCATGAAGTCCATCGGCATCCACGAGATCCACATGGAAGAGGATGCCGGCAAGCTCGTACACGATCCCGTTACGGGCATGACCATGGTCGACTTTAACCGCTGCGGCGTCCCGCTCCTTGAGATCGTTTCAGAACCTGATTTCAGAAGCGGTGAAGAGGTTATCGCATATCTCGAAAAGTTAAGAGATACGATGCAGTATCTTGGAATTTCCGACTGCAAGATGCAGGAAGGTTCCATGAGAGCTGACGTTAACCTCTCCGTACGTCCCAGAGGACAGAAGGAATTCGGCACAAGAACTGAGATGAAGAACATCGCATCTCTTAAGGCCATAGAGCGCGCCATCGAATACGAGCGCGACAGACAGATCGACCTCATCGAAGAGGGCGGCAAGGTTGTCCAGGAGACAAGACGCTGGGATGACGAGCAGGAGTATACATACTCAATGCGCTCCAAGGAAAATGCCCAGGATTACAAGTATTTCCCGGACCCTGACCTCATGCCCATCAACATTTCTGACGAGTTCCTCGCAAAGGTTAAAGCAGAGCTCCCCGAGTTTGCCGATGCAAAGCGCGAGAGATACGTAAATGAGTTGGGCCTCCCTGAATACGATGCGGAGATCATTACGGGAACACCCGCTTTGGTAAAGGTTTTCGAGGCTGCTTGCGAAGTAACTTCAAAGCCTAAGGACTGCTCCAACTGGCTCATGACAGACCTTCTTAAGATCGCCAAGGATGCCAAGATCCTGGCAGCCGACATCGACTTTGACGGTAAGATCATGGGTAAGATCATCAATCTTGTAAATGAGAACAAGATCAACCGCAAGTCAGGCCAGAAGGCTCTTGAGGAAGCTTTCCTCAACGGTACCGATCCTGATAAGTATATCGCTGATAACGGACTTGCGATGGTGTCTGATACAAGTGCCATTGAGCCTGTCATCAAGGAGATCATAGCAAGCAATGAGAAGGCCGTATCAGGCTATCTCGCAGGAGAAGAGAAGAACCTCACGTTCCTTATCGGCCAGTCCATGCGTGCCCTCAAGGGCAAGGCAGACCACCAGGTCGTAAGACAGACACTGATCGACCTTCTTAACGGAATGAAATAATGGACACACTGCTGAGCATTTTATTGGTCTTATTCTTCGTTCTCGTCAACGCCTTTTTCTCAGGCACCGAGATGGCAGTCATCTCGCTTAACGATGCGAAAATGCATAAGCTTGCCGAAGACGGCGACAAGAAGGCTTTGCGCGTTATCAAGTTCCTTGATAATCCCGGAAGCTTCCTTGCGACGATCCAGGTAGGCGTTACGCTTGCCGGATTCTTATCGTCCGCTTTTGCTGCCAACAGTTTTGCTTCCAAACTGGCGCTTTGGGCCGATCCCGAGTCGCTCCATCCCTGGATGGAATCCTTGTGGACCGTCGTCATAACGCTGGTCCTTTCCTATTTCTCACTTGTTTTGGGTGAACTCGTTCCCAAGCGCATTGCCCAGAACTATCCTGAGAAGTGGGCTTTTGCCGCTGCCAATATCGTTAAGTTCATAGGCGCGGTCTTAAAGCCGTTTGTATGGTTCCTTACCAAGTCTACGAACTTCATCCTCATGCTTTTCAAGATCGATCCCAACCAGACCGATAAGCCGGTTACTGAGGAAGAGATCCGCATGATGGTAGACGTCGGTTCCGAATCAGGCAATATCGAGGATACTGAAAAAGAGATGATCGAGAACGTTTTCGAGTTTAACGACAAGGAAGTGTCAGAGATCATGACACACAGAAAGAGGATCATCTCGCTGCCCATCGACGCGGATTATGACGAGGTCATGCGCGTTGCAAGGGAAGAGAAGTTTACGAGAATTCCTGTTTACAAGGATACGATCGATGACATCATCGGCATCCTTCACATCAAGGACCTTATCGGCATTATGCCTCCCACGGAGGATAAGCCTTTTAAGCTCGAGAAGTTCATAAGAGAACCGCTCATTGTTCACGAGACACGTAAGATCTCTTCTCTCTTCGGTGAGATGAAGAACTGCGGCATGCAGATGGCCGTTATCGTTGACGAGTACGGCGGAACGATGGGCATAGCCACTATCGAGGATATGTTAGAAGAGCTCGTAGGCAATATTACGGACGAGTTCGACGATGAGGGAGACGAGTTCGTCAAGCTCTCAAACGGTGATTATATCGTCAGGGGAGACATGACCTTAAGCGACCTTGAGGATGTCTTGGACATTGAGCTTACAGATGATGAATACGACACGATCGCAGGCCTTGTCATATCACAGCTTGACCGTGTTCCTGAAGAGACGGAGCATCCTGTCGTTAATTACAAGAACCTGAGGATCAAGGTGTTGAAGGTCGAGGAGAATGCCATCGCCAAAGTCCTGATCCACATCAATCCCGTTGCCGAACCCGAAGAGGAAGGCAAGGATGAAGGTGCAAAGGGCGATGAGTAAGTACGACCTCGTTTTATACGATCTTGACGGAACGCTCTGGGACTCCATCCCGCTCATAATGGAATGCTACAAAAAGGCATACGATGTGGTGCTTGGCGGCACCGACAGATCTGATGATGATCTTCAAAGCTATATAGGAAGGCCTCTGGGCGATACCTTCTCCATGCACGATGATGAGACCCGCGACAAGCTCGTCGAGGCTTATCTTGAGATCAACTGCACAAGACTAAATGAAAATGCCATCCCGATCTTTCCCGGCGTTTATGATTTCCTTGCGAAAATCAGGACTTCCGGCGTAAAACAGGGCATAGTCACGTCCAAGCGCGAATCTTCTGCCATGATTACGATCGACCTTCTTGAACTGGAAGGATATTTTGACGTCAAGGTGTTCAGGGAGGCAACAGAGCGCGCAAAACCTCACGGCGACCCGCTTATCGAGGCTGCAAGAAGAGCGGGAATCACGGACATGAGCCGCGTTCTTTATGTAGGGGATGCTGTCCCTGATGTCCTTTCGGCACATGATGCAGGAGCTGATTTTGCCCTTGTGGGCTGGACAAAGATGCCCAGGGAGGAATTAGACCGTTTGGGACCTGACTACATTATTGAGGTTCCGGAGCAACTTCCTTGCATTATCAAGGGCTCCGAATTATAATACTTGGTGCTTTTTAATTTTTAATAATAATATATAAGGTGGGCAGGCAAAATGGCAAAGACCTCCAAGTCCGGAAAAAAGGCGAACAAGACAATTGTTTCTGGCGGAATGATGGTAGTAATCGTAGCTATCGTTCTCATCATCGTTTGCTTCTTTACATATATTTCCGGCGTACTCCCTCAGACCCTTACCGGTGTCGGAATCACAGAGACTCTTTCCGACGGTACAACAAAGACTGTAAAGAACTTCTCTGTTCTTGAGACAAACTTCCATTTCAGAGAAGTCTATGACACATACTCACAGTATGGCATGGTATCTGAAGATCACCTCGACGATGTTTACGATACTACAACAGGTGAGACTTACAGAGACTGGCTCCTGAGAGAAGCTGCAAGCCAGATGAAGCTTCTTGCTCTCGTTGAGCGTTCAGCACAGCAGAGCGGCTTCATGCAGTATTCCAAGGCACGTGAACTTGCTGCAAAGAACCTCGACACAATGGATCTTTATGCAATGATGTACGGTTATCCTTCCGGCAACAAGTATCTCCAGACCATCTACGGAACAGGCATGACAAGAAGACTTTATATTGACTTCCAGGCCCGTGAGGTTCTCGTTCAGGAATATGCTAACTACCTCCGTCAGTTCGATCCCACTATCGTTCCTACAGATGAACAGGTACAGGCAAGATACAACGAGACACCTGATAAGTATTACGTTTACGATTACAACTCATACTATGTACCGGCTGATAAGGATGATGCAGGTCAGGTTGTTGACTTCGATAAGTGCGTAGCTGCAGCTAATAAGATCGCTAATGCAGCAAAGGATTCTGCTTCCTTCAGACAGGCTGTCATGGACTATCTCAAGGATAAGGGCGATGAGACAGCTCTTGCTGAATATGAGGACGGCGCTGACCCGACGTTCACAGAAGATCTTACATACTCTCTCGCTTCTTATATGTCACCTGACGTAAGAGCATTCATCTTCAGCGACAACAAGGCCGGTGATGTAAAGACTATCGAGACTGATTTCGGCGTATATGTTGTTTACATCGCAGACAAGCACCTTCCTGAAGACCAGGTTGTATCTTACAGAATGTTTGCCATCAGCACAGGCGTTACAACAGAGTCGACACCTGAAGAGATCTCTGCAGCAGTTAACCAGACGATCGCTGACGCTCAGACATACTGCACACAGGGTATGGACCCGCTCTCTTTCTACAATGTAGTTAAGAACAACTCCACCAATTCTGATGTTATCCTCAATGGCGGTTATACAGATGCAGCAACACAGGCAGATTTCCTTCCTGCCGAAGGCGAGGGTACAAATACTGCTACAAAGACTGCAGGCGAATGGCTTTTCGACGGCAGCCGCAAGCAGGGAGATATCACCATGATCGTATCCGATGACTCAAAGAGTGTATATGTTTACTACTTCGAAGCTTCAAGAACTTCATATGAGTCTGCAGCAAGAAACGAGATCATCAATGCCAACTACGAAGCATGGAACTCATCTCTTGGCGACTGCAATCCTGAGTATTCAGTCAACGCAGGACTTTGCAGATATCTGATTTACTGATAAACACTAAGGTTTAATCTCAACAAGCACCACTGTTAAAGGTGGTGCTTTTTTATTGCATTTGCCAAGTACACGGGTTGCGGTTTTGGTTATAAGATAAAAAAGCTTTTATAAGGTAATAATATTATTGCTTGTAAATATTATTACTAATAAGGAAAGCGTGTTATAAGCAAGGAGGATAATTCAATGTTTAAGAAAGTATTGGCTCTTGTGCTCGGTCTTTCTATGATGCTCGGCATCGCTGCATGCGGTAAGAAGGTTGAAGTACCTTCAAAGAGCGACGTTAAGAAGGCTGCTGCTGAAGAGTATGACATGGACTTCAAGGTAGATTCAGAAGAGATCTCCAAGGACCAGAAGGAAGCAGAGTGGGTATTGATCTCAAAGGACGGTTCACTCGAAGTAACTGTTACATGGAACGCTAAGAATCCTGAAGAATTTGAGTTCGATGCAGAAGAGCATCCCGAGGCTACAGAGACAGATCCTGTAGTTGTTACAGAGACTGAGACATCTGAGACATCTGAGACAACAACAGAAGCAACAACTGCTGCTACAACTGCTGCAACATCTGAGACATCTGCTTCAGGTTCTGAGACATCTGCTAACCCTAATCCCAATCCCAGCGGAGCACTTTATGTTAACTTCGATGAGATGAACTTCTACGTAAACGGCAAGAAGTTCACACTCGGTAAGACAACACTCCAGGAAATGATCGATGCAGGCGTACCTTTTGATCCTGAGGATCTTCAGAACGCAGGCAACAACGTTAAGTCAAACAGCGAGTCTGACTGCTTCAAGATCATGATCGGTGATTACTACTATGCAAGAGTTTACTTCATGAACGATACAGAAGACGGAAAGCCGGCTACTGCATGCTTCGCTCACGAGATCTCATTCCGTTATGATGAGCCTCAGGATGTCGTAACTTTCGATTTCCCTTTCGACATCACAATGGATTCTCTCAAGGCAAACTCCGGTGAGCCTAACGAAGATCCCTTCCACTACGATGGAGACGGAGATTATTACTCTGATACTCTTAAGTACACAAAGGAATCTGAGAGATACTACAACGATAGCGTATACGAGTTCGATTTCGTAAGAGGCGAGTTCGACAGCATCCGTATGACATACATTCCTTAATCTGATCTGACTTTAGGAATAAAAGCAAATACAAGGGACTGTCTCAAAATAGATGAGACGGTCCCTTTTTTATGCGTTTTCGAACACGTTTCGGGATTTGCGATTGACAACCCATTATTCATATAGTATTTTTATCTCAATTTAATCAAACCGTTGACGGAGAGTGAGTAGCTTCAGACACACCTGTCAAAGAGAGCCCGGGATGGTGAGATCCGGACACAAGGAGTTTTTGGCGAATGGACTTCGGAGGGCGCGAAGGAAAGGGTGATCCCCAAGTATATTGCGACGTAAGGCATGCGTAAGTTGCCGGAGATATGTTGGTATCTTGCTAAGTGCATGGGCAAAGCCCGTGAATCAAGGTGGCACCGCGGATAAGATCATTATTCGTCCTTGACAGAAGATAGAAGATCTTTTGTCGGAGGGCGTTTTTTATTGCCTTCCGGAAAAGCGAAAAACCGGAGGTGACAACCATGAAAGTAGTGCCGTCTGTTGAAGAGGTCAGAGAATTAGCCAAAACCGGCAAGTACGATGTCGTGCCCGTAAGCTGCGAGATATTGTCTGACTTTACTACCCCCATCGAGACGATCCGTATCCTTAAGAATGCATCGACTCATGCTTATATGCTCGAGTCTGCACAGGCAGATGAGAAGTGGGGAAGATATACTTTCTTAGGATTTGACCCCAAGCTTGAGATCACATGCATCAACGGCGAGATCACCTACGGCGATAAGACCGAGACGACCGACGATCCTTCAAAGATCATAAGAGAGATCATGTCTCATTTCAGAAGCCCCAGACTTCCTTACCTTCCCTCATTTACGGGCGGACTTGTAGGTTATTTCTCATACGACTATCTGGGATATGCAGAGCCTACGGCAAAGCGTGACGTAATCGACACTGAGAATTTCAAAGACGTTGACCTCATGCTTTTCGACAAGGTCATAGCATTCGATCACGTAAGACAAAAGCTCATCTTCATCACCAATATGTCTCTTGAGGACATCGATGAAGGATACAAAGAGGCAACCGAAGAACTGGAAGCTCTGGCAGACCTTGTAAGAAACGGCGTGAAGGCTGAAGAGAACGACGGAAAGCTGCTCTCGGAAGTAACTCCGCTGTTCTCAAAAGAAGAGTACTGTGCGATGGTCGAGAAGGCAAAGCGCCACATCCATGAAGGCGATATCTTCCAGATCGTTCTGTCCAACAGACTTTCAGCATCTTTTGAAGGAAGTCTGTTAAACACATACAGGATCTTAAGAACCATCAATCCTTCTCCTTACATGTTCTATTTTGCGGGAACGGACGTAGAGGTTGCAGGTGCTTCTCCTGAGACACTGGTTAAGCTTGAAGACGGCGTTCTCCACACATTCCCGCTTGCAGGCACTCGCCCGAGAGGCAAGACCGAAGAAGAGGACAGAAGACTTGAAGCAGAGCTCCTTGCAGATGAGAAGGAACTTGCAGAGCACAACATGCTCGTGGATCTCGGCCGTAACGACCTGGGCAAGATCAGTAAGTTCGGCACCGTTGAAGTCGAGAAGTTAAGGAGCATTGAGCGTTACTCACATGTAATGCATATCGGTTCCACGGTCCGCGGCGACATCGCCGAAGGCTACGATGCCCTTGATGCGATAGAAGCTGTGCTTCCTGCAGGAACACTTTCCGGCGCGCCCAAGATCCGTGCATGCCAGCTTATCGGTGATCTCGAGAATAACAAGCGCGGTATCTACGGCGGTGCCATCGGCTATATCGATTTTACCGGCAACATGGATACATGCATCGCGATCCGCATTGCTTACAAGAAGAACGGCAAGGTCTTCGTAAGAAGCGGTGCCGGAATAGTAGCAGATTCAGTCCCTGAGAAGGAATATGAAGAGTGCCTCAACAAAGCAAGGGCAGTCCTCAATTCACTGACGCTTGCGCAGGAGGTATAAACTATGATTCTTCTTATAGATAACTACGACAGCTTTTCATATAACCTTTACCAGCTGATCGGCGAGATCAATCCCGACATAAAGGTGATCCGCAATGACGAGATGACAGTAGATGAGATCAGGGCTCTGGCACCTGACCATATCATCCTGTCACCCGGCCCGGGAAGACCGGAAGATGCAGGCATAATCGTAGACGTTGCTGCATCCATTCACGACATCCCGATCCTCGGCGTATGCCTCGGTCACCAGGCCATCTGCAAAGCATACGGTGCAACCATAACCTATGCCGAGCACCTGATGCACGGCAAACAGTCTGATGTCGGACTTTATTCTTATTGTCCGATGTTCAGGGGAATAGGCGACCGCACAAAGGTTGCGCGCTACCACTCACTTGCTGCTGACAGGGAGACTATTCCCGAATGCCTCCAGATCACTGCCGTTGCAGATGACGGCGAAGTCATGGCCGTGCAGCACAAGGAGTATCCGATATACGGAGTTCAGTTCCATCCGGAATCCATCCTCACGCCTGAAGGCAAGAAGATGCTTCAGAACTTCCTTTCAAATTGCTGATTATCGTGGTGATAACCGTTCCTTAATGAACAACCCCGGAGCATATAAATGTTCCGGGGTTTTGCTTATGATTTTCGGTTGCCGAAGTTCCGCCTGCAGAAGAGGATTTGCAACTGTTGCTTGATTTTTGAGGCAACAATTGCACAAAAACGGAAATTTATGCAATTGTCGGCCTGTTTTTGAGCAAACAATTGCATAACGCCAATCCGGCTGAATTGCATTACGGCCTTTTCGAAAAGATTAAGAGTACATATTCCTTACATGCTCAATGAACTTCATGGCAAGAGCGCTCGGCGTCTTCTCCTTATCCCATGAAAGGACATAGTCTACGCTTACTTCCGGAGTGATGGTCTTTACCACAACTTCTGAATCCGCAGAGATGTTCTTTGCGACTGAGGCGGGGAAGATGGCGATGCCGATGTTCTGGTCTACGAGCTTGGAAGCGTTGGAAGAGTGAGCGGTCTTTACGATGAAGCGCGGCTCTTTGCCCGTGCTCTCAAACCAGCTCCTGATCTCTTCTTCTCTTGAATGTCTTGAGGAGATTATGAGATCGGTATCAACAATGTCCTTGAGGCTGACGGTCTTCTTCTTATTCTTCGCGAGAGGGTGGGAAGATGGGATGATAGCTGCCCATTTGTCGCTGTAAACTGTGATGCCGTCAAGCTGCTCCGTGTTGAGGGGAGTCATGGTGATGGCAAGCTCCAGAAGGCCGGACTTCATTCTGTATGTCAGGTCATCCACAGTGCCGCACCATAAGTTATATGTAACGTTGGGGAATTCCTTTTTAAAGCTGGATATCCACTCTGCTGCGAGGGAAGGACCGTTACTGTCAACGTGTCCCAGATAAAGTGTTCCGCTAAGGCCCTTCTTAACATCGGTTATCTCAGTCTTGGCGATGTCCGCAAGAGCTAAGATCTGCTCGCCGCGGCGCTTCAATGCAAGACCTTCGGGCGTGAGTGTTACGTGACGCTTGCCGCGGATGATGAGAGTGCAGCCGAGTTCTTCTTCAAGATCCATGAGGGCTCTTGAGAGCGGGGGCTGGGATAAGTGCAGTCTCTCTGCTGCGCGCGTTATATTACGTTCTTCTGCTACTGTTAAGAAATAACGTATTTGACGTAGATCCATATGGGTTCCTCCTGAAGAATCTTATCATACCTCAAAGGTATCGTAATGCGAATACTATTTGTATTTTATTTCCTCCGTTGTTGGAGATACAATCTTGCTTGAAATCAGTTAACGATATTCTAAACGCATTGAAATTGAATATCAATACTCTTTGAGAATGATTTTACAAACCGGCATTAAATCATGGTGGATGAAAGATAGAGATGCCGGACGGGTGGAGGAAATTATGAGACCTTATGAGAAGAAGTATGTCGATGAATGCTATCAGGCAATGCAGCAAGAGCACGATGCCTGCGGAATCGGTCTTGTAGTAAACATCGACGGCAAAAAGGAATACCGCACATTAGATGATGCACTTTCCATTGTTGAGAAGCTCGAGCACAGAGCAGGTAAGGATGCAACCGGTGAGGTAGGCGACGGCGTCGGTATCCTCGTTCAGGTATCACACAAATTTTTCAAGAAGGCAGCTAAAGAATCAGGTATCGAAGTTAAGGACGAAGGCGACTACGGCGTAGGAATGTTCTTCCTTCCCCAGGATACCAAGAAGCGCACACTTGCCATGCGCATGTTCAAGGTGATTTCCGAGAAGAACGGACTTAACGTCATCGGTTGGAGAGAAGTTCCCACCAATCCCGATATCCTCGGAAAGGTTGCAAGAGATGCAATGCCCGTTATCATGCAGTGCTTTGTGGAAAGACCTGCCGATTGCGAAAAGGGCCTTGCTTTTGACCGTATGCTCTATGTCGCAAGAAGAGAGTTCGAGCAGAGCACGGATGAGACATATATCACTTCTTTATCTTCAAGAACCATCGTATATAAGGGTATGTTCCTGGTAGGCCAGCTCCGTAAGTTCTATAAGGATCTTCAGAGCAAGAACTATGAGACGGCAATCGCAATGGTTCACTCAAGATTTTCAACGAACACAACTCCTTCCTGGGAGAGAGCTCATCCTTACCGCCTCGTTGCACACAACGGTGAGATCAATACCATCAGAGGTAACTTCGACAGAATGCTCGCGCGTGAAGAGACGCTTTACAGCCCTTCGCTCGAGAACGATGTCGATAAGATCTTCCCTATCATTCACAAGACCGGTTCCGACTCCGCAATGCTCGACAATACATTAGAGTTCTTCATGATGAACGGAATCCCGCTTCCTCTCGCGGTCATGATGATGATCCCCGAGCCCTGGAAGAATGATTCCTACATGGAGCAGGAGAAGAAGGATTTCTATCATTATTACGCAACCATGATGGAACCCTGGGATGGTCCTGCTGCGATCCTTTTTACTGACGGTGTCATCGCAGGCGCAACACTCGACCGTAACGGCCTCAGACCTTCAAGATACTACATCACAGATGACAACAGACTTATCCTGTCATCCGAGGTCGGTGTACTTGATATCGAGCCTGAACATATCGTAAAGAAGTCCAGATTACAGCCCGGCCGTATCCTTTTGATCGATACGGAAAAGGGATGCCTCGTATCTGACGAAGAGTGCAAGAAGTACTATTCCGAAAAGCACCCTTATGGTGAGTGGCTTGCAATGAGCCTTCTGCACCTGTCTGAACTCAAGATCCCGAACAAGAAGATCCCGGTTCACACACAGGAGATGAGAAACAAGCTCTATAAGGTTTTCGGATATACATTTGAAGACGTAAAGAACGAGATCCTCCCCATGGCCATGAACAAAGTAGAAGCAACGGCTTCCATGGGTACGGATATTCCTCTCGCAGTTTTGTCCGAGAAGCACCAGCTCCTGTTCTCATTCTTCAAGCAGCTTTTCGCACAGGTTACAAATCCGCCGATCGACTCCATCAGAGAAGAGATCGTTACGGATACGACTGTCTATATCGGTTCAGACGGTAACCTTCTGGAAGATAAGAGCGGTAACTGCCGTGTGCTCGAAGTTAATAATCCGATCCTCACAGGCGTTGACCTCATCAAGATCAAGTCATTGAACCAGCCCGGATTTAAGAGCGCTACAGTATCTATCCTTTATTATAAAAATACTTCATTAGAAAAAGCTTTGGACCAGCTCCTTGTCGCAGTAGACAGGACTTGCAGCAAGGGCGCAAACATCATCATCCTCTCAGACAGAGGCATCGATGAGAACCATGTTGCGATCCCTTCACTTCTCGCTGTTTCCGCAGTTGAGCAGCATTTGGTCCAGACAAGAAAGAGAACAGCCGTATCCCTCATCATCGAGAGCGGCGAGCCCCGTGACGTCCACCAGATGGCAACTTTGCTCGGATTCGGTGCGCGTGCGATCAATCCTTACCTTGCACACGAGTGCATTGCTGAGATGATCGACAAGGGAATCCTCGACAAGGATTACCACACGGCAATCGACGATTACAACTATGCGATCCTTCACGGCATCGTTAAGACATCTGCAAAGATGGGCATTTCCACACTGCAGTCTTACCAGTCGGCAAAGATCTTCGAGGCTGTCGGAATCTGCAAGGACGTGGTAGATAAGTACTTCACAGGTATCGTAAGCCGTGTAGGCGGAATCGGATTGGAAGAGATCTCCGAGGGAATCCTTTTCAGACACGATAAAGCATTCGATCCGATGGGTCTTGAGACAGAGACGACTCTGGACAGCACCGGCTTCCATAACTTAAGAAGCGGTGACGACAAGGAAGACCACCTCTACAATCCCAAGACGATCGTTGCACTGCAGAAGGCAGTACGCGAAGGTTCTTATGAACTCTTCAAGGAATATACGGCGATCGTTGATAACGAGAAGCCCCATACATTAAGAGGTCTCCTCGCATTCAAGAAGTCAGATAATCCGGTCCCGCTCGAAGAGGTTGAGCCTGCATCCGAGATCGTTAAGAGATTCAAGACCGGTGCCATGAGTTACGGCTCGATATCTAAGGAAGCACACGAGTGCATGGCAATCGCCATGAACCGTCTGGGCGGCAAGTCCAATACCGGTGAGGGCGGTGAGTCTCCTGAGAGATTCGGCACTGAGAAGAACTCCAAGATCAAGCAGGTCGCATCCGGAAGATTCGGCGTTACAAGCGAATACTTAAACAGCGCTGAAGAGATCCAGATCAAGATGGCACAGGGTGCGAAGCCGGGTGAGGGCGGACACCTTCCCGGAAAGAAGGTCTATCCCTGGATCGCAGAGAGAAGATATTCAACACCGGGTGTTGCATTGATCTCTCCTCCGCCTCATCACGATATCTATTCTATCGAAGACCTGGCACAGCTCATCTACGATCTTAAGAACGCTAACAGAAAAGCAAGGATCTCCGTAAAACTTGTTTCTGAAGCAGGCGTAGGAACGATCGCATGCGGCGTTGCAAAGGCAGGCGCACAGGTAATCCTGGTCTCAGGTTACGACGGCGGTACGGGAGCTGCTCCGGCAAGCTCCATCCACAATGCAGGTCTGCCCTGGGAATTAGGTCTCGCAGAGACACACCACGCTTTGATCGAGAACGGCCTTCGTGGAAGAGTTGCAGTCGAGACGGACGGTAAGCTCATGAGCGGAAGAGACGTTGCCATCGCAGCACTTTTAGGTGCCGAGGAATTCGGTTTTGCCACAGCACCGCTGGTATCCATGGGATGTATGATGATGAGAGTCTGCAACAAGGATACCTGCCCGTTCGGTATCGCATGCCAGAACGAAGAATTGAGAAAGAGATTTAAGGGTAAGCCCGAGCATGTCATGAACTTCATGCTCTTCATCGCGGAAGAGTTGAGAGAGATCATGGCAGAGCTGGGATTCAGAACAGTGGACGAGATGGTCGGAAGATCCGATCTCTTAAAGGTTAAGGACAAGCAGATAACCAAAAGAGCTGAGATGGTCTCCCTCGCACAGATCATCGATCCTGAATATGCAGGATCCGAGGTGCGCCATTTCGAGCCCAGCCACGTTTATGACTTTGAGCTCGAAAAGACGGTCGACGAGAGAGTATTCCTCCCTGAACTCGCGAAAGGCCTTAAGAAAGGTTCGATCAGGATCGACAACGTTAAGGTATCGAGTACCGACAGAGCAGTAGGAACTATCTTGGGTTCTGAGATTACTGCAAAGTACGGAACGGATCTTGCCGATGACAGCGTCATCGTTGAGCTCACGGGCGGCGGCGGACAGAGCTTCGGAGCATTTATCCCGAAGGGTCTCACCATTAAACTCACGGGCGATGCCAATGACGGCTTCGGCAAGGGCCTTTCCGGCGGAAAGCTCATCATTAAGCCCGATGAGAATTCAGGCTTCGATGCTTCAAAGAACATCATCGTCGGTAACGTCGCACTTTACGGAGCTACGAGAGGAACAGCTTATGTATGCGGTATCGCAGGCGAGCGTTTCATGATCAGGAACTCCGGTGCCACAGGCGTATGCGAAGGTACGGGCGACCACGGACTTGAATATATGACAGGCGGAAGAGCTGTCATCCTGGGTGAAGTAGGAAAGAACTTCGCAGCAGGTATGAGCGGCGGAATCGCTTATGTATTAGATGAACACCACACACTCTACACAAAGATCAACAAGGCTCTCGTAGAGATGAGTGAGATTTCGGAAGACGCAGATAAGAACGAGCTCAGACAGATCCTTCAAGATTATGAGCAGGCAACAGGATCTTCCAAAGCGAAGGCTATCCTTCAAGATTTCGACAAGTATGTTGAAAGCTTCAAGAAGATCATACCGACAGATTACCGTCACATGCTGACACTGATCGCCAAGTACGAAGAACAGGGCATCCAACATGAGCAGGCGGTATACGAAGCGTTCAAAGAGAGCACTAAAGTCGGCGCTTGATATATCGGGGGAGGATCTTATGGGTAAAGCTACAGGTTTTTTGGAATTTGACAGAAGGGATGATTCCTGGGTCAACGAAGAAGCAAGGATCACCAACTTCGATGAATTCCACAATCATTTAAACGAAGAAGAAAGACGCTGCCAGGCTGCAAGATGCATGGACTGCGGAGTTCCGATGTGCCAGTCGGCAATATGCCTCAAGGGCATGGTTACGGGGTGTCCCTTACATAACGTGATCCCCGAGTGGAACGACGAGATCTATAAAGGCCATTACGAACATGCACTGGCAAGACTTTTGAAGACAAGTAACTTTCCGGAGTTCACCGGAAGAGTATGCCCCGCACTTTGCGAGAAAGCATGCATCAACGGGATCAATTCCGGAGCGGTTACGATCCACGATAACGAGCTCTTCCTGATCGAAAAGGGTTACGAGATGGGTTATATGAAGCCCAGGATCCCGAAGACCAGGTCAGGCAAGAAGGTTGCAGTCATCGGCGCAGGACCTGCAGGACTTGCGGTTGCGGATCAGCTTAACCACAGAGGCCATGAGGTAGTGGTTTTCGAGCGCGAAGATCAGATCGGCGGACTTCTGATGTACGGCATACCGAACATGAAGCTCGACAAGAGCGTAATACAGAGAAGAAGAGAACTGATGGAGGCTGAGGGAATCGTTTTCAAGACAGGGACTGATGTAGGAAACGGTGAGGCCTTCGACAAGATAGTAGATGAATTCGACGCGGTCGCACTCTGCTGCGGAGCAAAGAAGGCAAGATCGATTACGGCAAAGGGCGCCAATGAGTGCAAGGAAATGTACTTTGCGGTTGATTTCCTGAAGCAGGCTACAAAAGATCTCCTGTCCGGAAAGCAAGGAAAATGGACCATCAGTGCCAAGGACAAGAACGTAGTTGTAGTCGGAGGCGGCGATACGGGTAACGACTGTGTCGGAACATGTATCAGACAAGGCTGCAAGAGTATCACACAGCTCGAGATGATGGCAAGGCCGCCGAAGGAACGACAACAAAACAACCCCTGGCCCGAATGGCCGAAGGTCGAGAAGACCGATTACGGACAACAGGAGGCCATAAAGGTTTTCGGATCCGATCCCCGTATTTACGAGACGACCGTAAAAGAACTCGTAATGCAAAAGGGAAAGCTCAGCCAGATAAAGACAGTCAAGGTTAAGTTCGAAGACAGGAAACTTGTTGAGGTAGAAGGAACCGAACAACTTATAAAGTGCGATCTTCTGATAATCGCCGCAGGATTTGTAGGATGCGAAGATTACATTGCACAGGAAAGCAAAGTCGAGCTGACGCAAAGGGGAACAGTAAAGACAGAGCCTGAACAATACCAGACATCAGTTCCCAAGGTATTTACGGCAGGAGACATGCACAGAGGACAATCGCTCGTAGTGTGGGCCATTACAGAAGGAAGGCACTGCGCGGCAGCAATGGATAAATTCCTTATGGGGTACACCCCGCTGATCTAAATAAGTTTATAAATTTTTAGGAGGACATAATTATGGAAATGAGATCTGTACCGGAAATGTTCGGAGAGAACGTATTTGACGACAGAGTAATGAGAGCGGTCTTAAAGGATGACGTTTACCAGTCACTCAGAAAGACCATCGATGAGGGCGCAAAGCTTGATTCAGGCGTAGCCGATCAAGTAGCCGCAGCAATGCGTGACTGGGCTTTGAGCAAGGGTGCTACACACTTCACACACTGGTTCCAGCCTTTGACAGGCGTTACTGCTGAGAAGCACGACTCGTTCATCGAGCCTTCACCCGACGGCGGCGTCATCATGGCATTCTCCGGAAAGAACCTTATCCAGGGCGAGCCTGACGCTTCTTCATTCCCGACAGGTGGTATCAGAGCTACATTCGAGGCAAGAGGATATACTGCATGGGATCCTACATCTTATGCATTCATCAAGGATAAGACACTCTGTATCCCTACAGCTTTCTGCTCTTACACCGGTGAGGCTCTCGATAAGAAGACACCTTTGCTCCGTTCTATGGAAGCTTTGAACAAGCAGGCACTCCGTATCCTCAAGCTCTTCGGAAATGAAGATGCAAAGTATGTTCATACATCAGTAGGACCTGAGCAGGAGTACTTCCTCATCACAAAGGAAATGTACGACAAGCGTCCTGACATCAAGTACACCGGCAGAACACTTTTCGGTGCCAAGGCTCCCAAGGGCCAGGAGATGGACGACCATTACTTTGGTGTTATCAAGCCCAAGGTTCAGGAGTTCATGAACGATCTTAACCAGGAACTCTGGAAGCTCGGAATCCTCGCTAAAACTGAACACAACGAAGTTGCTCCCGCTCAGCACGAGCTCGCACCTATCTATTCTTCAACAAATATCGCTACAGACCAGAACCAGCTCATGATGGAGATCATGCAGAAGGTTGCAGCACGTCATGGTCTTGTCTGCCTCCTCCATGAGAAGCCTTTCGCAGGTGTTAACGGTTCAGGTAAGCACAACAACTGGTCAATGGCTACAGATACAGGCATCAACCTCTTAAGCCCCGGAGCTACACCTTATGAGAACGCCCAGTTCCTGCTCTTCCTCTGCGCAGTAATCAAGGCAGTTGACGATTATCAGGATCTCCTCCGTCTCTCAGTTGCTACAGCAGGCAACGACCACAGATTAGGTGCCAACGAGGCTCCGCCGGCAATCATCTCCATCTTCCTCGGTGATGAGCTCTCCGCAATCCTCGATGCAATCGAAAACGACAAGCCTTACGAGGGTGCTGAGAAGAAGATCATGAAGCTTGGTGTTGACGTACTTCCCCGCTTCGCTCGTGATACAACAGACCGTAACAGAACATCACCTTTTGCTTTCACAGGCAACAAGTTCGAGTTCAGAAGTCTTGGTTCTTCAAACAGCATCGCTTGCGCAAACATGATGCTCAACTCAGCAGTTGCTGAATCTTTGAAGATCTATGCCGACAGACTTGAAGGAGCTGAAGATTTCGAGACAGCACTCCACGAGATGATCAAGAAGACCATCAAGGATCACAAGAGGATCCTCTTCAACGGCAACGGTTACGACGATGCATGGGTCAAGGAAGCTACAGAGGTAAGAGGTCTTTCCAACTACAAGACAACACCTGACTGTATGCCTCACCTCTTAGACGAGAAGAACGTAAAGATGCTCACATCTCACAAGGTCTTCACAGAGGCAGAGCTCAAGTCCAGAGTTGAGATCATGCTTGAGAACTACAGCAAGTCAGTTCTCATCGAAGCCAACACAATGCTCGAGATGAGCAGACGTCAGATCCTTCCTGCAATCGAGTGCTACGAGAACAAGCTCGCAGGCAGCGTATCCGCTAAGAAGGCAGTATCTCCTTCTGCAGCATGTGTTTACGAAGGCGATGTAATCGCAAAGCTTTCCGACCTTGCAGACAAGGTTTACGCAGGAGCTAACGATCTTGAGAAGGCAATCGCTGACGCAGGCAATGAAGATGACATCATCAAGGAAAGCCTCTTCATAAAGGATAACGTCATTACTGCAATGAACGATATCCGTAAGGCTGCAGATGAAGCAGAGACATATGTATCCAAGGAATGCTGGCCGCTTCCTTCATATGGTGACCTGCTCTTCAGTGTAAAATAACAGATCCTCATATTCCACCCAACTAAGTAACCCCCGGAGTTTTCGGACTCTGGGGATTACTTAGAATTTTGTATTTATATGAAAAGAGATGATAACCATGACTAAGTTTATATTTGTAACCGGAGGAGTTGTTTCAGGCCTGGGCAAAGGAATCACCGCAGCTTCACTCGGAAGACTGTTAAAGGCAAGGGGACTTAAGGTCGCTGCCCAAAAGCTCGACCCTTACATTAACGTCGATCCCGGTACCATGAGCCCTTACCAACACGGCGAAGTTTATGTCACCGAAGACGGCGCAGAGACGGATCTCGACTTAGGTCACTACGAGAGATTCATCGATGAAGACCTCAACAAATATTCAAATCTCACATCCGGTCGAGTTTATTGGAACGTCCTCAACAGAGAAAGAAGAGGCGAGTACTTAGGCTCGACCGTTCAAGTTATTCCGCACATTACAAATGAGATCAAGGAATTCGTTTACCGTGTTGGTAAGAAGACCAATGCCGACGTCGTAATCACCGAGATCGGAGGTACTGTAGGCGACATCGAGTCACAGCCCTTTATTGAAGCAGTAAGACAGATCTCTTTGGAAGTCGGAAGAGAGAACAGCCTCTTTATCCACGTAACACTCGTTCCTTTCCTCAGAGGTTCTGACGAGCATAAGTCAAAGCCCACACAGCACTCCGTAAAAGAACTGCAGGGAATGGGAGTCAACCCGGGCGTCCTGATTCTCCGCTGCGACGAGCCTCTCGAAGACGAGATTATCAAGAAGATCGCACACTTCTGCAACGTTAAGGAAGACTGCGTAATCGAGAACATTACTCTTCCTGTCCTTTACGAAGCACCTCTGATGCTCGAGGAAGCAAACTTCTCTGAGATCGTTTGCAGGGAGCTCGGCCTTGAGACAAAAGAGCCTGACCTTACACATTGGAAGGAAATGGTCGATAAGATCCATAACATCGAAAAGGAAGTTAAGATTGGTCTGGTCGGCAAATATGTCCATCTCCACGATGCTTATCTCTCTGTCGCAGAAGCTTTGAAGAGCGCAGGCTACGCAAATGACGTAAAGGTCAACATCGAATGGATCGACTCCGAACTCATCAACGAACAGACGGTAGGCGATATGCTCTCCGGTCTTGACGGAATCATCGTTCCGGGCGGATTTGGCGACCGCGGCATAAGCGGCATGATCCTTGCTGCCAAGTATGCCCGCGAAAACAATGTCCCTTACTTCGGCATCTGTCTCGGAATGCAGATCGCGGTAATCGAGTATGCGAGAAACGTTTTGGGCATTACGGATGCAAACTCAGGCGAGTTTGACGAGCAGTGTGCGAACAAGGTAATCGACTTCATGCCCGGCCAGAGTGACGACATAGATAAGGGCGGTACGCTCCGTCTTGGCGCATATCCCTGCAAGATCGCTCCTGACAGCCTTCTTTACCAGTGCTACGGCAAGGATGAGATCCAGGAACGCCACAGACACAGATACGAAGTCAACAACGATTACAGGGCTAAGTTTACCGAGAGCGGCGCACGCTTTGCCGGTACGGCTCCTGATGATTCACTCGTTGAAGAGATGGAGATCCCGGGCCACAAGTTCTATCTGGGCGTCCAATATCACCCCGAGTTCAAGTCGAGACCTGACAGAGCTCACCCGATATTCAAGAAATTTATCGAAGCCTCCAAAGCATAAACCTCATGCAAGTAACTCCAGAAGATCTTCTGGAGTTACTGCTTTTACGGGACCGTTTCCAAAGTCTTTGATGTTGCGGGTTACGATGTAATCAGCGCCTATAGATTCGGCACAGGCATACTGGATCGCATCTTCGAAGTCGGTGATGTCATTGTTATTGAGAGCTTTATCAATAATCTCATCTGTTATTATTGCGGTGTTGAGATATTTCCTTATTTCTTTTATGAAATCTTTCCTTAGTTCAACTGACATATCTTTCCTGAGAATGTAGAAAATATCGCAGAACGATCGTGATGAAAGATAACCGGTTACTTTTGAATTAGCACATAATTCTATAACGTTGAGGGATTTTTCGGTAAATGGTTCTCGGTTGGCAGCAACATCAATGATTATATTTGTATCAATCAGTAAAACCATATTTGCGCCTCAATTCTGCTTCTAAAGTGGCTTTATCGTCATAACCTACATCCATTGGCCGGCATAAAGACATCATGTGTTCAAATGCTTCTCTTCTTCTGCGGCGGTCTTCTTCCTTTATTTCATCAGCATAAGCTTTGATCCTTTTCAGATCATCCTCGCGCAATGTGTCCATGGTGCTGTTGATATCAAGAGTAATCTCGGATGCCGGCCCTTTGGCGTTGGGAACTATTGCAAGGGTGTAACCCATTGTCTCAAGCATCTTGAGCATGGTATCAAGCCTGGGACTTGTGCTCTTGTTCTCGATCCTGCCGACTGCGGCCTGCTGCATGTTGGCTTTCTCTGCAATCTCGGCCTGGGTGAGGTGCCTCTTTTTACGTACTTTTATGAAATCGTCTATTATCGCTGATTCTTTTCTTTCAGGATCTATATTTGAATTGGTAGCCATGTTAAACACCGCCTTTCATTCTTTATAACATTTTCGTTATAATAATATCATAAACGATATAAGACATCAATTTGAAAGGGAGCGGCTGCTCCGGGCAAACAGACGGCCGGGGACGGATCTGTCCTGAAAACGGGCTCTTATATATAAAATATTAGAAATTACAACATAAAACTCATTCTTCACGAAAAAAATTGTTGACAAGAATTGTTTGCTTCTATATAATTCTTTACTGCGTCGTAATGGGTTTGGGCAACTATGCCTATTTCTCTTGACGGAAAAGAATTTTTATGGTAAATAAAAATGCTTTTCAACCAGGAAACCGCTTAAACCTTGTGTTTTTAAGCTTTGTGTGAGGTGATTCTTTAACAATGGTCCATTCCGTAAAACAAGGCAAGACAGAGCGACAGTCGTATTCCAAGATCAAAGAAGTAATCGAGGTGCCTAACCTCATTGAGAACCAGAAGCAGTCCTATCAGTGGTTCATCGATGAAGGTATGCAGCAGATTTTCGATGAAGTATCGCCGATTACTGATGATCAGGGTAAGTACGAGGTCTATTTTGTCGGTAAGATCTTCGATTCTGAGAACCCCTGTGATCCCACAGGCAAAGAGAAGGAAGGCAAGGGTAAGAAGAACAAGGAGCCTAAGAATCCTGTTAAGCTTACCAAGTCTGCAATCATTGACAGCTGCAAAAAGAATGACAGCAACTATGCTGCTCCTTTGAGCATCCAGCTCAGACTCCATAATAAGATTGACGGAACAGTAACTGATGAGACAGCTTTCGTCGGCAATTTCCCTATCATGACAGATCAGGGTACATTCATTGTCAACGGCGCAGAGCGTGTAGTAATCAATCAGATCGTAAGATCTCCCGGAGCTTATTACAGCGAGATGAGATCCAAGATGGGCAACAGACTTCTTTCCGCTGAGCTTATCCCTTACAGAGGATCATGGATCCTTATCGAAGAAGATGAGAAGGAAAGCAAGCTCAATGCTAAGGAGAGAGCTCTTAAGGCTGCAGGCGCTCCCGATGCAAACACCGATCCTGAGGAATATAACCTTATCTACATCGTAGTAGATAAGTCACATAAGATTTCCCTCTCAGTATTCCTGAGATGCTTAGGCCTCGTTTCCGACGAGGACATCATCAACATGTTTGGTGATGAAGAGTGCCTCAGAATGACACTTGAGAAGGATGAGACAAAGAATGCTTCCGATCCTTACACGGCAGCACTCCAGGAGTTCTTCAAGAAGGTCCGTAACAACGAGCCCTTCACAGTTGATAATGCGAAGAACATCCTTAACAAGACATATTTCGATTCTTTGAGATACGACCTCGAGAGAGTCGGTATCTATAAGGTCAACAAGAAGTTCGAGCTTTCAGCAAGAATCATCGGAAGCAAGACAGCAGACAATGTTGTATCTGAAGACGGTGAGCTTATCTGCAAGAAGAACACTGTTGTTACAGAAGAGATCGCTAAGAAGATCGAAGATGCAGGCATCATGGCTGTTCAGATCTTCCCCAGAAAGCTCGTTCGTGCAGCAGATGAGGATGAGTTCGAAGATGTGCCTCTCAAGGTCATCGGCAACGGCAGAGTTGATGCTGAGGCTTTCATCGCTAACAGTATCTCTAAGACAGAGTTCAAGAAGTTCGATCTCGAGAGAACAGGCATTAACGAGAAGGTTAGAGCAAGCATCTTGAGAGAGATCATCGAGGCAGTTAAGGCAGAGGGCAAGAACGACATCGCTTCAAGACTTGAGGCTGCTATGGCTGAGCGTAAGGAAGACCTCATGCCCAGAAACCTCACGATCGACGATATCTATGCTTTCGTTTCTTACTACATCGGTCTCCACAGAGGCGTCGGAAGAATCGACAACATCGACCACTTGGGCAACCGTAGAGTTAAGTCTGTAGGCGAGCTCCTTCAGAACCAGCTCCGTACAGGTATCCAGAGAGTCGAGAAGAATACAAGAGACAGGATCTCCCAGATCTCCAGCAAGGAAGGCGAAGTTGTTACGGCTACAAGCCTCGTTAACACAAGACCTTTGTCTGCTGCATTCAGAGAGTTCTTCGGATCATCACAGCTTTCAGCTTTCGCTGACCAGAACAACCCGCTTGCTGAACTTACGAACAAGAGAAGACTTTCAGCTTTGGGTCCGGGCGGTATCTCACGTGAGAGAGCTTCAATGGAAGTCCGTGATATCAACCCTACACACTATGGACGTATGTGTACGATCGAGACACCGGAAGGTCAGAACATCGGTCTTATGACGTCCCTGGCTATCTATGCGCGTATCAACAAGTACGGATTTATCGAGACTCCTTACAGAAAGTTCGATAAGGAGAACCTCAGAGTTACTGACGAAGTTGTTTACATGTCCGCTGACGAAGAGGATGAGTACAACATCGCCCAGGCTAACGAGCCTATCGATGAAGACGGCCGTTTCATCGGCAAGAAGATCGTATGCCGTTACTTGGACCAGTTCCTGCAGCTCGATCCTGAACAGGTCGACTACATGGACGTATCTCCTAAGCAGCTCGTATCCGTTTCAACATCACTCATTCCGTTCCTTGGAAACGACGACGCTAACCGTGCTCTCATGGGCTCCAACATGCAGCGTCAGGCAGTACCTCTCATCAAGCCTGAGGCACCTATCATCGGAACAGGTATGGAATACCGTGCAGCTAAAGACTCCGGCGTATGCATCGTTTCCGCACACGACGGTGTTGTAACCTTCGTTGCATCAGACAAGATCGAAGTTACTACAACAGAGGGCACAGTAGACACTTACATGCTCGCTAAGTATCAGAGATCCAACCAGAGCACATGCATCAACCAGCGTCCTATCGTTGCTATCGGCGATAAGGTAAAGGCCGGCGATACTATCGCAGACGGTCCTGCTACAGACAACGGTGAGCTTGCTCTCGGACGTAACGTTCTCATCGGATTCACAACATGGGAAGGTTATAACTATGAGGACGCTGTTCTCGTAAATGAGAGAATCGTAAGAGATGATGTTTATACATCTATCCATATCGAAGAGCACGAGTGCGAAGCACGTGAGACAAAGCTCGGTGCTGAGCAGATCACAAGAGAAGTTCCTAACGTCAGCGATGACGCACTCTCCAACCTCGACGAGAACGGTATCGTCATGATCGGTGCCGAGGTTAAGGACGGAGACATCCTCGTTGGTAAGGTTTCCCCTAAGGGTGAGACAGACCAGACAGCTGAAGAGAGACTTTACAAGGCAATCTTCAACGAGAGAGCAAGAGAAGTTAAGGATACTTCAAAGCGTGTTCCTCACGGCGGTTCCGGCGTTGTAGTTGACGTTGTTGTTTCCACAAAGGAGACAAACGGCAACCTCAAGAACGGTGTTGACAAGAGAGTCCGCGTTTATGTCGCTCAGAAGAGAAAGCTCTCCATCGGCGACAAGATGGCAGGACGTCACGGAAACAAGGGTGTCGTCTCCAGAGTACTTCCTGAAGAGGATATGCCTTTCCTTCCTGACGGTACAACACTTGATATCTGCTTGAACCCCTTGGGCGTTCCTTCCCGTATGAACATCGGTCAGCTCCTCGAGGTACACCTCGGCCGCGCTGCCAAGGCTCTTAACTGGAAGATCGCAACTCCTGTTTTCGACGGTGCAAACGAGAACGACATCGCAGATGCATTCGAGCTTGCCGGCATTGATAAGGACGGTAAGACTGTTCTTTACGACGGCCGTACAGGTGAGCCTTTCGAGAACAGAGTAACAGTAGGTATTATGTACTACATGAAGCTGCACCACCTCGTTGACGACAAGATGCACGCAAGATCCACAGGACCTTACTCACTTGTAACTCAGCAGCCTTTGGGCGGTAAGGCTCAGTTCGGCGGACAGAGATTCGGAGAAATGGAAGTTTGGGCACTCGAAGCTTACGGTGCTGCTCATACTCTCCAGGAGATCCTCACAGTTAAGTCCGACGATATCGAAGGACGTTCAAAGACATATGATGCCATTATCCGCGGCAAGAACATTCCTGATCCGGGTATCCCTGAATCCTTCAATGTCCTTGTTAACGAGCTTAAGGCATTGGCATTGGATGTCCGTACATACACAGACGATAAGGAATATATCGTTGAGGACAGACAGTCATTCGACACATACAGTGAGATGGATGAGTCAACAAGAGCTTCACTCGATGGTGAAGATGCAGAGTCTCCTTCAGATATTTTCAGCGAAGGCTTCGTAGAGGCTGATGAGCTCGGAAACATCAAGGAAGAGGACGGCGACTTCGGCGACGATTCCTTTGACGATGACGGAGACATGTAAAGGAGATAAAAGATAGATATGAATGATACAAATCATCTTACAAAAATAAGTATTCAGCTTGCATCTCCCGAGGTCATCAAGGCTTGGTCACACGGCGAAGTTAAGAAGCCTGAGACCATCAACTATCGTACACAGAGACCTGAGGTAGACGGACTCTTCTGCGAGAAGATCTTCGGACCTACAAAGTCCTGGGAATGCCGCTGCGGTAAGTACAAGAAGATCAGATTTAAGGGTATGATCTGCGATAAGTGCGGAGTAGAAGTCACAAAGAACACAGTTCGTCGTGAGAGACTCGGCCACATCCAGCTCGCTACACCTGTATCACACATCTGGTACTTCAAGACCCAGCCTTCAAAGATCGGTACATTGCTTGACCTCACAGTTAAGCAGCTCGAGAGCGTACTCTATTATTCAAAGTACATCGTAATCGATCCCGGCAACAGCGTTGAGACAGGTCTTAATAAGTACGACATCATTACAGAAGACCAGTACAAGAGCGTAAGAGAAAAGTGCGGCAAGGATTCTTTCATTGCAAAGATGGGTGCCGAGGCTATCAAGATCCTCTTGTCTGAGCTCAATATCGACGAGATCATCGATCAGCTCCAGCAGGAGAAGGTCGGTTCTGTAAGCACACAGAAGAGACTCAAGATCAATAAGAGACTCGAGATCGCTGAAGCTTTCAAGGCTTCCGGCAACAAGCCCGAGTGGATGGTACTTGACGTTATTCCGGTACTTCCCCCGGAACTCCGTCCTATGGTACCTTTGGACGGCGGACGTTATGCTACTTCCGACCTTAACGATCTTTACAGAAGAGTTATCGGAAGAAACAACCGTCTTAAGAAGCTCCTCGACCTTGGCGCTCCTGAGATCATCGTACGCAACGAGAAGAGAATGCTCCAGGAAGCTGTTGACGCTTTGATCGACAACGGCCGTCACGGCACACCTGTTAAGGGTTCCACATCTGCTACAAGCAACAGACAGCTCAAGTCACTGTCTGACATGCTCAAGGGTAAGCAGGGACGTTTCAGACAGAACCTCCTCGGTAAGCGTGTAGACTACTCCGGACGTTCAGTTATCATCGTCGGACCTGAGCTCAAGATGCATCAGTGCGGTCTCCCTAAGGAGATGGCATTGGAGCTCTTTAAGCCCTTCGTAATCAAGAAGCTCGTTGAGACCAACGACAAGCTCAATATCAAGACAGCAAGAAGACAGGTAGATGCAAGAGTTTCTGAAGTATGGGATATCCTCGAAGACATCATCAGGGATCATCCGGTACTTTTGAACCGTGCTCCTACACTCCACAGACTTTCAATCCAGGCATTCGAGCCTGTACTCGTTGAAGGTCGTGCTATCAAGCTCCATCCGCTCGTCTGCACAGGCTTTAACGCAGACTTCGACGGAGACCAGATGGCTGTACACGTACCGCTTTCTGCAGAGGCTCAGGCAGAGGCAAGATTCCTCATGCTTTCAACAAACAACCTCCTGAAGCCTCAGGACGGTAAGCCGGTTACAGTTCCTACACAGGATATGATCCTCGGATGCTACTACCTCACAATGGAAGTAGAGAACGATAAGGGCGAGGGCATGGTTTTCGCTTCTATCGACGAGGCTCAGATGGCATATGACGAGCACCAGATCACGCTCCACAGCATGATCAAAGTCCGTATCTCCAGAGAGATCAACGGTAAGATGGAGACAGGCATCGTAGAGTCCACTCTCGGCAGATTCATCTTCAACCAGATCGTTCCTCAGGATCTCGGATTTGTTGACAGAACAAAGCCCGAGAACCTCTTAAAGCTCGAGATCGACTTCGAGAAGCTCAGCTCACAGAAGGCTAAGGCTGCAGCCATCAAGGCCAAGGATCCTGATAAGGACGTTAAGTTCGAGTTTGCTCTTGGTAAGAAGAAGCTCGAAAAGATCATTGCCAAGTGCATTGCCATCCACGGCCTCGAGAGAACAACGATCTTCCTCGATGATGTCAAGGCAATGGGTTATAAGTTCTCCACTATCTCCGGTATCTCTATCGGTATCGAAGACATGATCATCCCTGACATCAAGGATAAGATGATCGCTGAAGGTGATGAGAGAGTTGAAGAGATCAACGAAGCTGCTGAAGAAGGATTCTTCACAGAGACCGAGCGTCACAACGAGGTTACAAAGGTTTGGTCTGAGACAACAAACAACATCACTAAGGCATTGATGGACAACCTCGACATCTACAACCCGATCAGAATGATGGCTGACTCCGGTGCCCGTGGTTCCAACAACCAGATCAAGCAGCTCGCAGGTATGCGTGGACTTATGCAGGATACGACCGGTAACACCATCGAGATCCCGATCAAGTCCAACCTCCGTGAAGGTATGAACGTGCTCGAGTTCTTCATTTCTTCACACGGTGCGCGTAAGGCCCTCTCCGATACGGCTCTTAAGACAGCTGAATCCGGTTACCTTACAAGACGTCTCGTTGACGTTGCACAGGCTGTCGTTGTTACCGAGGAAGACTGCGGTACTGATGACTTCACATGGGTTAAGGAGATCACAGAGGTTTCCAACAAGCATGTTAACGTTATTAAGTCCCTTAACGACCGTCTCTATGGCCGTTATGCAGCTGAGGATATCGTAAACTACCAGACAGGCGAGGTCATCGTTAAGAAGAACGAGCTGATCGACGCTCTCAAGGCAGAAGATATCTGCAAGTCAGTTGAACTCGCAAAGAAGGAAGCTGAGGAAGCAAGACAGGCTGTTAAGGATTCCGTTAAGATCAAGGGTGCTGAAACACCTGAGAAGCTCGCTGAGCGCGACAAGAAGATCGCTGCTAAGGTTGCTGAGGCAGAGGCTGAAGGCAAGATCCTTACAAAGCACCAGATCGAAGACTTGGGCAAGCTCAAGATCAGATCAGTATTCGACTGCCGCTCCAGAAGAGGCGTCTGCACAAAGTGCTATGGTATCAACCTTGCTACAGGCCGTCCTGTTGCAGTCGGTGAAGCTGTAGGTATCATCGCAGCTCAGTCAATCGGTGAGCCTGGTACACAGCTTACAATGAGAACGTTCCACTCCGGTGGTATCGCTGCTTCAGGTGAAGATATCACTCAGGGTCTCCCCCGAGTTACAGAGATCTTCGAGGCAAGAGATCCTAAGGGTCACGGCATCATATCTTCTGTTCCCGGTGAAGTTAAGATCGTCGAGAATGAGAAGACAAAGCAGAAGACTATTGTTGTAACACCTGTTTACGACGAAGATACTGCTCCTATCCTTGATGCTAAGGGCAACACCATCGAGAAGATGGAGTACAAGGTTCCTTCACACGCTACACTCACCGTTACTGACGGTCAGGTAATCGAAGCCGGCGATCAGATCATCGACGGTAAGATCGATCCTAAGGAGATCCTCAGAGTTAAGGATATCCGTGCCGTTCAGAAGTACATCATCAGTGAGATCACTAAGGTTTACTACACAGGTGGTGGTGTAAACATCAACGATAAGCACATCGAGATCATCACAAAGCAGATGATGAGAAGAGTCCAGATCGACGATCCGGGTGATACAGGCTTCATGACAGGTACTACTGTTGACTGGTATAACTTCATTTCCAGAAACAGAGACTGCGAAGAGCAGGGTCTCAAGCCCGCTAACGGCAAGACGATCCTCCTCGGTATCGCTAAGGCTGCAAGCGCATCTGACTCGTTCATGTCCGCTGCATCCTTCCAGGAAACAGCTAAGGTTCTTACAGATGCTGTTATCAAGGGTAAGGTCGATCCGCTCATCGGTATCAAGGAGAACGTCATCATCGGTGCGCTCATCCCTGCTGGTACCGGTATCAAGGCTCACAGTGATATCACTGCTGTTCCTGTCATTAAGGCAAACAGCAAGCTCATCACAGGCCACGAGTATGGTGAGGCTGAGAGCGACTCTGAGTTGTTCGCTAACGATTATCTCGATCAGATTCAGGCAAGAAACGAGCTCCTCGACGAGCAGGACCGCCTTGAATCACAGCTCGAAATGGACGGACTTAAGGAAAAGAAGTAATTCTTTTGTCCCGAGATTGTAAAGCAACTCGAAGTCTAAACAGTTTATAATGACGCCGGAGGAGTCTATTCTCCGGCGTTTTTATGCGCAAATATAAGATATATAATAACTGTCTATGATATAAGCCCGAGAATTGCCACAGAAAGAAAAGGGTCCGGGTTGTATAATTTAGAAGTGAAAATGCTTATATAACAAATGGGATTACATGAGGAAAACAGTCTTAAAACATAACAGAAAGCAGCATATTCTGGCAATCGCAACGGGTTTCTTTGCAGCCCTTCCTGTAATATGTCTGCCTATAGGTCTCCGCGAAGGCATGACTCCTGCTATGATCGTTTCCCATGCGTACGAACAGGTTTTCGGCAAGACAAGCATCCACACCGGTGAAGTCGTTATTGAGGATTGGGCTCTCGTCAGCAGCGCTGACCAGCTCGTAAGTGCTGAAGTTACTCCTGCGGCAGCTCCTTCCGATCCCACAGATCCTGCAGTTACATCAGATCCGACTGAGATAACAGAAGTCTGTGCTCCGGCAAGCTACAAAGACATTCCCAAGTATGTTGTCTATCAGCAGTACGACAGCTCCAATCTTCCTATCGAACTTTTGGATCCCGAGTGCTTTGCAGCTGACAACACCACATATTATGTAAGAGCTAACCAGTCGATCCTCAAAGAGATTCCCGACATGGATTCCAAAACGCTCATATCACTCCACCTTGGCCAGCAGGTTACACGTACCGGTGTTGGCGATACATGGTCAAGGATCGAGACTGAAGACGGCCATGAAGGTTACGTTCTTACAGGTTCCATTCAGGATACAATGCTTTCCATCGAAGTCGACAGAACGGTCTGGGTCGATACGGACGGTCTCATCGTAAGAGAAGAGCCTTCCACATCCGCAGATGAGGTCTGTGTTGCAGGTCAGGATGAAAGACTTTACTGCAGCGCCATCGTCGGCGACAAATGGTATAAAGTTACAACAGTCAGCGGTTACACAGGATACGTTTATAAGTCTTATACGACAACGAATCCGCCGCCGACACCCACACCCACGCCTACACCTTATCCGAGATCTTCGAATTCGAGCGGCAGGTCTTACGGCAACCCGAGAACACTCCCTCAGATCACCGGATGTAACGGTGAGAGTATCGTTTCCATCGCAGAATCGATGCTCGGCGTACCTTACGTTTTCGCAGGCTCCGACTCAAGCGGAATCGACTGCTCGGGTCTTGTAATGTACTGCTACGCGCAGGTTGGTGTATCCGTTCCTCACGGAGCTACTTCGATCATGTACTACTCAGGTGTCAGCGTCCCGAGAGAGGATTTGAAGCCGGGTGACGTTATCTGTTACGACTACGGAACTTACTGCGGTCACGTTGCGATATACGTCGGAGACGGTACGGTAATCCACGCATCGTCCACCAGAGGCCAGGTCGTATACGGTAACCTCGACATGATGGGAATCATGGATATCAAACGAATAATCCAGTAACTATGAAGGCTGTCCAAAGGGCAGCCTTCTTTATTTTCGCGCTTCCAAAAAAATCAGGCAAAAGTACGGGTGCAGCCTTACTTTTACCCGGATTTTTAAGCGTGTGAAGGCAAAAGTACGGCTAAAAGTACGGCTATAACCTGACTTTTACCGTTTTTTTATCAGAGGAATCGAAAACAGACACGTTTGCACCCGCAGAGTATGGGGAAGGTGCTAATTGTATTCATATATAAGTCAGGTAAAATATATGAGTTAATAAGTTAAACGGAGTAATCACCATGGAAAATAGAACAGTAGACGTATTCCTTACAGAACTTGCTTCAGGCGCTCCCACACCAGGCGGCGGCGGTGCTTCGGCAGTATGCGGCGCTATTGCTGCAGCTTTGGGCTCAATGGTAGGCAACCTTACGAGCGGCAAAAAGAAGTATGCCGAATATCAGGAAGAGATCGAAGTTGCAATCGCCAAATGCGGTTCGCTCGTAAAAGAGTTCGAAGCATTGGGCAAGAAGGATGAGGAGGTTTTCGAGCCCCTCGCAAAAGCTTACTCCATCCCTAAGGATCAGGAAGGAAGAGACGAGATCCTTGAAGGCGTACTTAAGGATGCAAGCACAGCTCCTTTTGAAGTCGTCGAAAAGGCTTACGAGACGGCACTCGTTCTTGCACGCCTTGCGGTCATCGGCTCAAGACTTGCGATAAGTGACGTTGGCGTTGCGGCTGCAGCATGCAGCACTGCAGCAAAGGGCGCTGCCATGAATGTTTACATTAACACAAAGTCCATGAAGGACAGAGCATATGCTGAAGACCTTAACAAGAGAACTGACGATCTCGTTGCTCAGACAACTGAGATCTGCGATAAGGTTTACAGCCAGGTAAAAACGATTCTGATCGGCGGGTAATTGACATGAAAAGACTGGGCGGCAAAGAAGTTGCAGATGAGATCATGGCTGATCTCAAGATAAGAGTTGATGCATTGAAGGCTAAGGGCACGGAGCCCAAGCTTGCGATCCTGCGCGTTGGTCAGAGAGAAGATGACCTCGCTTATGAGAGAGGTGTTCTGAAGCGTTTTGGCACGATCGAAGTTGCTGTTGAGGTAACTGAACTTGATGCAGGCGTATCGCAGGAAGAACTCGACAAGACTTTTGATGCCATTAACAACGATCCCAAAGTTCACGGCATACTTGTATTCAGACCTCTGCCCAAGGGATTAAGTGACGAGCACATGAGGAGAACGATCGATCCGGGCAAGGACGTTGATTTCATGGATATCCGCAACATGGAAGACTGTCTTGCGGGAGTCCGTGACTGCAGCGCGCCATGCACGGCTGAAGCTGTCATGGAGCTTATTAAGCACTATCAGATCGAGACAAAGGGCAAGAAGGTAACGGTTGTCGGAAGAAGCCTTGTTATCGGCAAGCCCGTTGCACTTTTGCTTACTACAGCGAATGCTACGGTTACCGTATGTCATACAAAAACAGTTAATACCGAAGAAGAGTGCAAGCGTGCAGACATTATCGTTGCATGCTGCGGCGTAGCGAAGATCATTAATGAGAATTACGTCAGGGAAGGCCAGATCGTTATCGACGTCGGAATGAATGTCGATGAGGAAGGCAAACTCTGCGGAGATGTTGATTACGATAAGGTATCCGAGATTGCGGAAGCAGTCACACCGGTACCGGGAGGAGTAGGATCTATCACGACAGCGATCCTTTTGAAGCACGTTGTCGTAAACGCTGAAAGGCAGGCCTGATGGAGTCCCCAAAAGAGACTGACAAGACCAGGATGACCAAAGCTCTGGCTGTCCGCAACAAATGTCCCGCGGCAAAGCTCTGCGGCAGTTGTTCTTATGCCGGAAGAAGCTATTTCGAGCAGGCACAGGCAAAAGAAAAAAGGGTAAAAAGACTCATCTCCTCTTATTGTGAAGTCCTGCCGGTATACTATTGCGAGCAACCTCTTTACTACCGTAACAAGGTGCATTCCGGATTTAAGAAACTGAGGAACGGCCGTGTCATCTGCGGACCTTATGAGACCAGTTCCCACCGCATCGTTGAGGTCGATTCATGCCTTATCGAAAACCGGATCGCTTCATCGATAATCAGGGACTGCGCCGATATTGCAGAGAAATTCAAGATCAGCATTTATAACGAGACCAGGAACATCGGTGACCTGAGAAGAGTCCTCGTAAGGACGGCGGATGCCACCGGTGAAGTAATGGTAGTGCTTGTTATCGGCAGCACTTACTTCAAGAAAAAGAAGATCTTCACAGATGAACTTTTAAAGCGTCATCCCGAGATAACAACGCTTCTTATTAACGTTAACAGACGCCACGATTCCATGATCCTCGGAAGCGATGAAGTTAAGAAGGTTACAGGCAACGGATACATTACCGATGTCATTCTCGGAAAGAAGTTCAGGGTGTCTGCCGATTCATTCATGCAGTCCAATCACGAACAGGCTGAGATCCTTTATTCTGAAGCGATAAGACTTGCAGGTTTTAACGGCAATGAGGTATGCATCGATACATATTGCGGAACGGGCTCCACAACGCTCTCGTTTGCTGATTATGTCGGCAGCATAACCGGTGTCGAGATCAAGGAAGCAGCATACAAGGATGCGCTCAAAAATGCATCAGTCAATAAGATCACGAATGCAACTTTTGTAAATGCTGATGCGACCGAATATATGGAAAAGCAGGCTAAGACCGATGCCAAAATAGACTGTGTGATCCTGGATCCTACGAGAGCCGGAACGACACTTAAATTCATCAAAGCATGCGGAAAGCTAAAGCCTGAAAAGATCGTTTATATCTCATGCTGTCCCGAGACTCTTGCAAGAGATCTTAAAGGCTTCACCGCTCAAGGATACGAAGCGAAGATCGCTGAACCCGTGGACATGTTCCCGTGGACAGATAAGATCGAGACGATAGTAATTTTGTCCAAACTATCTAGCGCTCCCAAACTAGAGGTCAATCTCAAAATGTCTGATCTTGATCTGACAGAGGCTGAAGCTAAAGCAACTTATGATGAAATCCAAGAATATGTAAAGCAGCAGACGGGTTTGCATGTAACACACCTGAATATCGCACAGGTAAAGAGAAAACACGGTATCATCGAGAGAGTAAATTACAATCTCCCCAAGAGTGAAAATTATAGACAGCCTAATTGTCCGCTAGAAAAGGAAAAAGCAATTGTTGCAGCACTCAAGCACTTTAAGATGATTAGGTGAAAATAATTATGTTTTAAACAGCGTTTATCAACATGATATAATCTCAATATCAAAAGGTAATCCTTAGACTGGAAGATCAGCAGTAAGTATGTATGAGTTGGGGATAGAACAATGACAAAGTTAACTTGTGACAGATGCAGCTACGCATATGAAGCAAAATGCAATGCACCCAATATTATTTTTCTATGCCCTAAATGCTTTAATATTTTAAGCCTGTGGGGATGATTATTTATGGATGAAAAGAAGAGTCCGTTATGTCTGACGGGATTCGTTTTCTCGCTTTTATCACCGATAGTCTGTTTTGGAGGCCTGTTCCTGTATTTCCTTCATGGTTCTGTAAGGCTTTTCGGAGGTTCTCATAACAAGCTTATTTTCCTTAACTGCGTAATAGTTTTTGGAATCGTATTTCTGGTTTTAGGTTTGATCCTATCTGTCATAGGCATCAAATCTTTGAAAAATGGTTATATTGGCAAGAAAATTGCTGTGATCGGAATAGTTATTTCAGTTCTGATGATCATTACATATTTAATTGGTGCGGCTCTCGTTTGGTATGAGAATACAAATAGGGAATATCCACCTACTTCGACAACAAGCTATACAGAAAATGTTTCTTAGACGTTTAAATAAACAGTTTCCGCGACTATGCCGGGGTGGTAATCATTTGTGAATCCGTTCAATAACGCCCGTACGTAAAACGTACAGTAAATCATTTCGAAAACTGTATGTTTTACGTATTAACAGCAGAAAATGAGTAAATCGTACAGTAAACTGCTTCAAACACTGTACGATTTACGTACGCGTCATTAGTTCGATGCTATAGCACGCTTAGTCTGCAATATCAGGAATATTATCTACTAACGATACCGGCAGAAATGCCGGTATTTTTATGCCTGCACCAACACCCTAACCTACAATGAAACGTGTTTCCGTATTACCTGTATTAAAAAGTGTTGACAAATGCAACCAAAGCGATTGCTATAATTTAGTGCAAATTGTAGAACATACGTTCTTGAATAAAATATTAAAAGAGCGTATTATGGGTTTGGGGTATTCTACGCATTTTTAGGGAAAACCAAATCAAAAGCTAAAAACATAATAAGTTGTATTACATAGCGGTTATTCGAAAGAATGACCGCTTTTACATAAAATTTAGAATTCTGAATGGGATTTTCGGGGCGAAATTTCCGTCTAATGTAGTGTAGAGCAAAAGTGGAGGACGCTCTGACCGATGCTATACAGCAATGTGCGCACAGGAGTAGAAGTTTAATGAGTAATACAGAGAACTTCAAATTGATACAAAAGGCAAAAAGGCGGGATCCTGAAGCCTTTACTGAACTAATGAACCTTTATATGAAGGATATGTATCGCACAGCGGTCGCAATACTGATGAATGATGTGGATGCTGCAGATGCGATACAGGAAACTATCCTTACATGTTGGGAGCATCTGAGTTCCCTTCGAGACAACAAGCTTTTTAAGACATGGATGACAAGGATCCTGATCAATAAATGCCACGATATCAGAAAACAGAGAATAGAAACTGTAGATATTAGTGAGCATGAAGAACTTGCCTTTCATGAAGATGAAAGCAATTTGGAATTAAAGGAAGCCATAGAGCAACTGGATGAAAAATACCGGTTGCCGATCATGATGTTTTATGGTGATGGGTATAGCACTAAAGAAATTGCAGCTATACTCAATGTCCCGGTAAGCACCATACAAACAAGGCTTTCAAGAGGCAGGGAGAAGTTGGCCAGATATTTTGAGAATGGTGAGGAGTAAACATATGAAGGATTTAAGTCATGCAGTGAAAGAAATAAACGTGCCTGATATAGTTCAGGAAAAGGCTCAGAACGCTTTTACCCAAATTCAGGAGGAAAGCAGAATGAGCAAAAATAGCAATATTCGAAGAAGTTTTTTCAAGAGCCCAGCAGTCGCGGCAGCGGCTATAGTTGCAGTTGTATTGATAGGTGGCGGTGTAGTATGGGCAGCAAGCGGCGGACTGGCCGGATTTCTGTCCAAGTTTATGCCTGAGGAAGAAGTAAACGGGAGATTGGATACTCCCTCGGAGAATGCGATAGAGATCAATCAAAGTGAGGGTGAAGACTATGGCCCGCTTTGGACTATTGAAGAATACTGGTATGATGGTGCGACTTTATACTTTTCAGCAACTGCCCCACAGAAGGTAATCGATGCCGGTAACATGATTGTCGAATGGAGTGACCACGCTGATGTGAACGGCACGGATTGCCAATTGTCAGCTGATGGATTCTGGGATGAAACCACAGGGGAGTATACCGGACACTATATCTGTTATGTTGATCTCTCTAATGCGGATACCAGTTCCGGGAATGTATCTCTTGTAATCCGTCTTAGACTGAAACAATACAAAATAATGCCTGTATATTCTACGGTTCAGGAAAACAATGAGATTGAGACGATAGCCGAGCAGGAGTTGCATTTTGATTTTGAAAAACCAAATGATGCGCGTCAGCTGAGAGAGGAAAATATTTCTGTCGAAGGTGGAGTTGCAGATATTAGCGTAACTGTCGCACCATCGATGTTCAACGTAAGTATCGTCTATCAATTGAATGATTCATCGAAGTCGATTAAAGATATCGTGAAATACCGGATTACCGATAGCAATGGAAATAGCACAACTGTATGGGTTACTGGTATTGATTCCGATGATAACTGCGTGACCATTACTGTGACAGATTTGGAGGGCCTCGATCCAAATGCTAAGAGTTATACCTTCGAACCTTTATGTTTTCAGCTAGATTCTGAAGGAGAAAGAGTCCCCGATGCTTTTGATCCTCTTGAATGGGGCGGTTTTACGGTTGAGTTTAATTAGCTGTGTGATATTCACAACGTTGCGGTTTGTTGGACTGGGAATGACAGAATGAGAATCCTGAGAATCAGGGGTCTCTTCTTTATGTTCAGAAATAAACGCTGGCGCGAGCTTATAATCAATGCTTATTGTGCATGTCCTTTTCTAATCATAATATTGCCAAAACAAAGCGTTATAATTTGTGCAAAATATAGAACATATGTTCTTGAATGATTTTTATAACGGGCGTATTATGGGTTTGGGGTATTCTACGCATTTTTAGGGAAAAGCCAAGTCCAAAGCTAAAAACAAAATAAATCGTATTACATAGGGGATGTCTCAAAACAAAAAGAGATAGCCCCTAACTATTTTCAAAAGAAAACG
>X410_Impala__coassemble_26_pt1 | contig 40631 bp, 33 predicted proteins | sample X410_Impala__metabat2_low_PE_001 | metagenome-assembled genome bin X410_Impala | reverse complement strand
TCCGGATCGTCATCGAAAGGAACGTTAGCGTCGAGGATTCCCCAGTCGCCTGTCTCCTTGATGTAAGCTGCAACGGACATGATCATCCAGAGCGGGTCATCTGAGAAGTCGCCGCCGATGTCAGCGTTACCCTTCTTGGTAAGAGGCTGATACTGATGATAGCATCCGCCGTCTGAAAGCTGTGTTGAAGCGATGTCGATGAGTCTTTCTCTTGCACGCTCAGGGATCTGGTGAACAAATCCGAGGATATCCTGGTTGGAATCTCTGAAGCCCATACCACGGCCGATACCGGACTCGAAGTAAGAAGCTGAACGTGAAAGGTTGAATGTAACCATGCACTGATACTGGTTCCAGATGTTGACCATACGGTTAACCTTGTCATCAGGTGTATCAACCTTGTAAATGCTGAGGAGGTTCTCCCATGTCGTGCGGAGTTCTTCAAGTCCTGCTGCAACCTTTTCAGGTGTGTTGTACTTGTCGATCATGGCATAAGCCTTCTCCTTGTTGAGTACCCATGCCTCTCTTGTAAGGAGGTTAGCAGGCTTCTCGGAAGCGAACTTCTTGTCCTGCGGGTTCTCAGCGTAGCCTAAGATATAGATCAATGTCTTGCTCTCACCGGGTGCAAGAGTGATCTTCTTGTAGTGTGAAGCGATGGGTGACCAGCCGTCTGCAAATGAGTTGGATGCCTTGCCTGCCTTAACAGTCTCAGGGTTATCCCAGCCGTTGTAGATGCTTCCGAGGAAAGCGTCACGGTCTGTATCGTAGCCGTCGATCTCATCGTTTACTGTATAGAATGCGTAGTGATTACGTCTGTCTCTGTACTCTGTTACGTGATAGATGGTTGAACCTTCGATCTCAACACGTCCTGTTGAGAAGTTTCTCTGGAAGTTTGTGCAGTCATCCTGTGCATCCCAGAGACACCATTCAGCCATTGAGAAAATGGAAAATTCCTTAGCGGAAGAGCCTTCGTTTGTAAGTACTACCTGCTGTACTTCTCCGTCGTAGTTCTGGGGAACGAAGAATGTGACTTCAGCCTTGAGGCCGTCCTTCTTACCCTCGATGATGGTATAACCCATACCATGGCGGCATTCATACTCGTCAAGTTCTGTCTTGACCGGAGACCATCCCGGATTCCATACCGTACCGTTGTCGTTAATGTAGAAATAACGTCCGCCCATATCCAAAGGTACGTTATTGTAACGGTAACGTGTGATTCTTCTGAGTCTGGCGTCCATATAGAAGCTGTAGCCGCCTGCAGTGTTAGAGATCAGGGAGAAAAAGCCCTGATTGCCAAGATAGTTGATCCAGGGATAAGGTGTTTTGGGAGTGTTAATTACATACTCTTTCCTTGAATCATCGAAATACCCGAATTTCATGTTTGATAGCCTCCGCATTTTTATTAATAAAGACCTAATCATTCTACACTATCGGAATGGCGTTTTGTACAAAAGTAAATATAAACATTCTATGTCTTATGTCACATTTCTGTACCTATTTGGGAGTTTATTCCCGTAGGCCCGCAAAGCAAATAAAAAAGGCTGCTCCGGGATTTCCGAAGCAGCCTGGAATGTTGTTAAAGATACTTGATTTAATAGCCGGCCAATCCTTCTTCGACAAGCTGGTCCCTGAAGGCTGTCTCAGCCTCCTCAACCGACTCGAAAGCCTCTTCGCAGTATGCACCGACAACTGCCTTGAAAGCATTGCTGTAATCGTCCTCATTTTCGACGATGAGGGAAGCATCGGCATTCATTGCGCTGTTAAGAAGAACAGGATAAGGATTCTGGCCGCCGAGCCATTCATATGCGAACTTGTCGTCAGCTGCAGCCTGTGTCATGAGCTTGACGCTGTTGACGAACTCGCCTCTGTTGACCATATCCTTGAGATTGTCCTCATTGATGCATACGGCTCTGATGATGTCTGCGGAAGTTGCCTTCTGGTCGCAGTACTTGGATGCCATTACCCATGAACCGCCGCTGTAGTAGCTGACAGGTGCAGTCGTAACGCCCCAGTCGCCTGATGTCGGGTTGACTGCTGTACCCTCGCCCGGATTAAGCGCGAGCTGGTACTTTGCAAAATCATAAGAACCCCAGTAAGAGATGACAGTCTTGTCGGACATTCTGTCTGACCAGCCTTCAGTCCATCTCTCATCATAGAAAGTAAGGTCTTCTGAGTAGAGCTGCTTCGCGAAGTCGAAAAGTCCTGCGATGTTGGGATCAATGTTAAGTGATCCGTCCATTACCCAGCCGTTGCTGCGGTCTGTAAGGAAAGCATCGTAGATCTCCGAAGTGCCTGCGATAAGCTTGACTGAACCTTCGGATGCCTCGTTGACCGTTCTCGCGGAAGCAAGGACATTGTCCCATGTGGCAAATGATGCAGCGACCACTTCAGGATCGGAAGATCCGAGATACTCCTCTGCAAGGGATCTCTCATAGTAAACGGCACTCGGGTAAGCATTCCATGCAAGACCCTTAATTACGCTGTTCTCATCGCTTGCGAATCTCAAAGTGTAATCGAACATCTCCGTACACTCGGCATAATCAATGCCGAGATCATTGATGGCGATCGTGTTGTCGGATGCCAGATACTTTCTGGCATATGCGGCATCACAGGTGAAAATATCAGGCGCACCGTTACCGTCGGAAAGAACGGCATCAAGCTTTGTCTGATACTCGGCGCTGTCAGTGACTTCAATGAAATCGTAATCGTTGGATGTGATTCCGGCATACTTCTCGGCAAGTCCGATGAACTCGGAATTGTAGCCGTAGATCATGATCTTGTCGTCGCCTTCATCTGAAACATCTGCAACAGACAGTTCCTTGTAACCTTCAAGGTCGATGGTAACTTCTGTTGTCTCTGTAGTTACGGACTCTGTCTCTGACGAAGCGGAAGACTCTGAAGCAGACGTATCCGTTGCAGGAATGTCACATGCCGTAACTGCACCGATTACCATTGCCGAAGCCAGCAGCAATGCAATCAGTTTTCTTCTTTTCATCTTATTATCCTCACATTTTGTATAGTTAAAATACAATTGAGCATTTTAATACACATTACATAGAACTTCAATCTCGCTCTATGCAAATGTTCAAAATACAAACGTGAAGTTTATGCAATACGGATAAACTTTGATCGATATCAGCCGAAGAAAACGGATGTGCCGTAACGGTTGAAAAGGTCAGCGTAAGAATCGATCTCAACATCTGCCTCGTAGATAATGCCGTCCTTTGCGATTCCGATAACAGTTACCTTATGAACACCTTCCGTGTCAGAAGCAGTAGGAGCAATGTAGATTACATCGAAATCACTTGCCTTGGGCAGATCGTCTTCGTTGATAGTCTGGGCAGTTGTGGTTTCCGTTGTAACTGCAGGTGCTGTTGTTGTCGTAACTGCTGCAGGAGTAGGTGTAGGTGTAGCTGTAACTGTGGGCTGTACTGTCTCAAGAGCCTTTGCCTTAATGGCATCTGCAAGAGCTGTCTTGCATGCTCTCTCCAGGCCTTCTGTATCTGTAACGACTGAACTCATTGTGATGTAGTGGCCTGTCAGCATGTCGAAAGATGCAAAATCAACTGTTCTGTCGAACGTATCACCGATACTTACTGCATAGATCATCAATACTGAAAGAGCACGTCCGTTTGTAACATACTCGAAGTTGACATATACGCTACCGGCATTCTCAACAACGCCTGTCGTTAAGTATTCGGACTTGATCTGGGCAACAAGGTTCTTGTAAGCGCCTTCGGCTTCTGCATAGAATCCGTCAACAACAAGGTTAATGGCATCTCTTGCCGTCTCATTGTCAGCATCGGTGATGACCAGTCTGTTTCCTGTGAAAGTTGCAAATTCAACTGTGTCGTCATCAGAATGAGCACTCTCTTCGAATTCCTCAACTGTAACTTCGAACGAATCCGTAAGGTCGATCTCCGTATAATCAGAGAAATCAACACGCTGCGGAAGCGGTGTGGGAGAAGGAGTTGCAGTGGGAGTAGCTGCAGGTGTTGTCTCAGCAGTTGTCTCCTCTGAAGTCTCGCCACTTGTCTCTTCGCTGCTTGCAGCAGCAGAAGTCTCTGTTACTGCAGGAGCTTCAGTAGCTGTTGTATTAAAAGCATTTCCAAGGTCACTTATTCCCTGACCAAGTTGATCGGTATTTACTGAACATGCTGCAAGCAATGATGTTGCCATACCTGCCGAAAGCAATAAAGCTACGAGTTTGTTACCTTCAAGCTTCTTCATCTGTTTTACCTCCAAAGCTTAATCTGATCCTTTATTTCTGTGTTGTTATCTTTATTTTCGAGCGGTAACTGACCGCATACAATCATTATATCCCACTTTATTCTTTTTAAGGCAATATGATGTTTTCCTTGGATATCGCCACCGAGAACACGATGCCCTGTGCTGAAGCAGATCTTCTGATCGCAAGAGAACCTTCCCCGCTTGCAAGGAATGCGAGCGCAGTTGCCGTATCCGTCCTCTTTTCGGGCGAGAACGTCATCTCCATGGGGATCTTTGCCTTTGCACGCATGCCCGAATCAAAGCTTACTATCCCGGCATCAAGTTCTTCGGCAAGACCCTTGATCATATCGCTGTCCTTTGCAGAATATGTGGAAGCAACCTTTGATACCGCGTCAGGATTTAAGAGATGGTTTATAAGTGACTTTCTGATGGCTGCCCTGCAGTAATCAGGATCGGTCTTTGTCTTGATCTCGACACCGAGGCTTAAGATCCTTGGCACAAGGATAAGGTTCCAGTCGTCCTCCTCATCACCCAGATAAGTGCATGTAATGAATACAGAAGGCTCGATCCTGCCTTCCTTTGCAGACTTGTACTGCTTGATGAAATCATCCCTCATGTCATAAGGATAGCTGTGTAGCGAGTAAGTCATGGGGTCAAGCACGGGGTCAGCGAAAACAATCGGAAGATCCGTATAAACATTGATCTTCCCTCCTTCATTTATCCAGTCGTTGACCTTCGCGAAAAGCTTCTTGCTGCTTACCTTCATGTTGTATTTGGACACCAGACCTGTCAGATCGCTCGTTATCTCCGACTTGCCTTCAAAACCTGAAAAACAGAAAGGTCCCAGCACCTTTACGACTGCCGCATAGACATCGTCCACGCCCTTTTCGTAAGGCTTGTTTCCTCTTCTTAAAACAGCTGCATACCTTCCCTCAGGAGATACCGCAATTACCGGAAGATCGCGTGTCTTGTCCGTAATGGTCTCTTCCATGGACTTTACCGCAGCTTCCAAAGGCAGTACCATTACGATCGCGCAGTTCGTCTCGCCTTCAGCCATGACAAAACTGCCGGTCATAAGCTCGGTTCCGGTGACATATCTTCCGCCGATCTCATTTATCAGCTTCTGTCCTGTTGCAAGTGCCTTGGGTGATTTGCCGTAACAGATTACATACATAAACGGGTCCCGCCTTATTTGAATTTCTGATATAACAATATCACTCTTTTGCTAAAATTATTTCAAACATATTCGGAGGCAATTCACATGAAAATAGTTATTCTTGACGGCTCTGCTGCAAATCCGGGCGATATAACCTGGAAAGCACTGGAAAAACTGGGAGAGGTCACGGCTTACGACATAACCTCAAAAGACCAGCTCATAGAAAGGATGCAGGGCGCTGAAGTTGCCATCACCAACAAGACCGTCTTCGACAAGGAAGTCTTCGCCAAGCTCCCTGACCTCAAATACATTGGCGTTCTTGCCACAGGTTACAACGTCGTCGACCTTCAGGCAGCAAGAGATCACGGTGTCACCGTAACCAACGTTCCTGAATATGCGACTTTCGCCACAGCCCAGCACACAATGGCCCTGCTCCTTGAACTCACCAACCTTGCAGGTCTTCACTCCTCTTCCGTAATGGACGGCGACTGGTGCAGATGCCCCCAGTTCTGTTATTTCAATGGTTCCCTCACAGAACTTGCAGGCAAGACACTTCACATAATCGGCCTTGGCAAGATCGGCAAAAGAGTCGCCCAGATGGCTTATGCTTTCGGCATGACCGTAACCGCCACTCCCCACGACGCATCGCTTATCGGAACAACCGTTGACGTAAGCGGCACGCCCGTTAAGTGCCTTGCTCTCGAAGACGGAATCCGCGGCGCCAATGTCGTCTCTCTCCACTGCCCTCTTACAGATGACACAAGAGAGATCATCAACAAAAACACCCTGTCCCGGTTCAATAAAGGAACGATCCTTATCAATGTAGCCAGAGGACCCGTCATCAACGAAGCTGATGTAAGGGCCGCCTTGGACAGCGGACTTCTCGGCGGTTTCGGATGCGACGTTGTATGCGTTGAGCCGATGCTCGAGTCCAATCCTCTTCTCGGCGCTCCCAACTGCATCATCACACCCCACATCGCATGGACGCCCGTTGAGACCAGGATCAGGCTGATCGACATGGCTGCTGCCAACCTTAAGGCATTCATGGACGGCAGTCCGATAAATAAGGTTAACTGATCTTTCTTCGGTAGTGAGTCTGAATAGTTTTACCCACTAAAGTCCTGATTTTGAAGGTTTAGTGGGTATTTACGTTTCATGGATACAAAAAATTCCCTATAACACGCCGAGGGCATCCCGGTAAATCGGAATGCCCTCGACATGGAATAAGGGATAGATTAAGAAAATTGTCATAAATTAATTATTCCGGACACATATCCTCAAAATATGTATCCAGCCAAATTTTAACAAGGAGATTGTTTTTGGTCAAACTATTTTTTTGACTATTTTTTTGACGTTTTCAACTGTATTACGAAACCTGCTGCACAGAAAGCCACTAATATCAGGATTCTGACCAGAGAATAGTTAAGTGCGACATCAGGTCCCAAAACTTTTTGCTCGATGATCCCTGCATATTCACCCTGAAGGATGCCGGACCAGAGGATCGGCGTAAGCACTCCGGATATCACTCTTGCACCCACAAAAGCCGTAAATAAGCTGATCGTCCACTTCTGAGCGTAGTAAACGATTATTCCGATGAGAACACCTGCAATAATGCCTGAAACCATGGTCAGGACTATGCGTAGCGCACTGTTAGTGACTCTCTCGAAAAGGAAATTAAAGTCATCGTAGAACCAGAGGGCACAGATTATCGTGGTTATAGCGATCAGGGCTTTCATGTAGAGCTTGAATGCGAGAACGCCAAGACCGATCGTAAGGACAGCCAGAACGATGATCCTTGCGATCTCGCTCCATTCTATGCCCATGTCTCCCGTAACTTTTATAAGAAATCTGCCGAGGCAAAAGCCGGCGACTGACCCGGCAATTCCGAGGCTGAACCGGAAGAGCTTATAGCCGTTAAAGCACATAAGGCATCCCGCTATAACTGCTACTACTGAAATTACTATATCAGGCAAGTTCTATTATCTCCTTTACTTCGTCAAAGCTCACTGCGTTCACGAGTTTGACCTTTATCTGGGCTGATCCCGGCAGCCCCTTTACATAGTACGGCATTACGCTTCTGAATTCCCTTACAGCCACATCCTCGGGAAGATATTTTAACCGTCCTTCGAGTTCGCGTAACAGCATGACCTTGCGTTCCTGAACACCCGGAAGATCCGGCAATTCCGTGCCATTGAGCCCTGCCAGTACCCTGCCGAAGATCCAGGGGTTTCCTCTTGCCGCGCGGCCTATCATGATGCCGTCGCAGTCCGTATCTTCGATGATCTTCTTTGCCGACCGGACATCACAGATATCACCGTTCGCAAAGAAAGGAATATCGTAGCCTCTTACGGCGTCCCTCATTACCGCAATCGCCTCATTTGAACTCTCGCCGTGATACATCTGCGGCCTCGTCCTGCCGTGAACGCAGATCATATCACAACCGGCATCCGCAAGTGCCTTTGCAAAATCGGGATTGCCCTTGTCGCCTTCGTTATAACCTGTTCTGGTCTTGACCGTGACCGGAATATTCCTGCTAAGGCCTGAGACCGCTTTTTTACAGGCTTTTACGATGTCAGAAGCCCGCTTGGGATCCTGCATCAGGGCGCTGCCAGCACCGGTCTTTACGACCTTGGGCACGGGGCATCCCATGTTTATGTCGATTATCGAGACTTCCTTTAAGACCGGAGTTTCCATAATGGTCGCGATCGCCGCTTCAAAATCTTCGGGTTCGGTTCCGAAAAGCTGTATCGCCGTGATTCCCTCTTCCTCAGGAGAGATCCTCATGTAGCGAAGGCTCTTGTCCACGCCGTTATATCTGATCGATCTGGCGCTCACGAGTTCTGTCGGGCTGTAGCCTGCGCCCATCTCATTGCATATGATCCTGAAAGGCAGGCTGCTGATCCCCGCCATGGGCGACAGGACTATCGGATTCTTTATTTTTATGTCACCGATCTTTACCGATTTCATTAATACTCCTAAAAATCAAAAGTGCCGATATTAGATTTTATACTTTTTCTTGCTTGAAATAATAACAATTCAGGGACAAAATATTATTTGTTAAATGAGGTGCACTATTTATGGATGATTGTCTGGTTTATTTTTTCACCGGCTTCCTGGACAGCGGAAAGACTTCGGTCATATGTTCATGGATCGGCGGAGAAAATTTCAAGAACCGCAAAGTTGTGGTAATCAACACCGAAGAAGGTGAAGAGGAATATATTCCCGAGAATTACGAGGGCGCTAACCCCGTGATAATCAACTGCGATACCGATGACGTCAACAAGGAGCTGACTTTCGATATCGAGGCAAAGCATAAGCCGGGTGTCGTATTCATTGAATGGAACGGCTCGGTCTCCCCTGCTGAATTTTTTGAGAAGGTCGACGTGCCTGAGCGCTGGGCTCTGGCAGCAGCTGTCGTAGTTATCGATGCTTCCACTTACGGTAATTATTTCAGAAACATGCAGACACTTTTCGCTGACTATTTCAGATACGGCGATACTGTCATCTTCAACCGCGTAAATGAAGAGACCGACAATATCCCCAAGCTCAGAGGTTCCGTTAAGGCGGTCAATCCCGGCATGAGCATCAACTTCCTCGGTGAAGACAATAAGATCATCAGGATCGAAGACCATCTTCCCTTCGACCTCAACCAGAATCCCTGCGTCATAGCTGCAGAGGACTTCGGTCTTTTCTATACCGATGCCATGGACAACATGGAACGTTACAACGGCAAGAGGGTCAGTCTCATCGGTCAGGCCGTTCTCTTAAGAGAATTCAACGGCCGTGCTTTCGTTCTCCAGAGACAGGCATATACATGCTGCGCTGCTGACATCCAGATGATGGGTGTTCTCTGTTTTTATGAATTAAGATCCAACTTCCCTGCAGGCCAGTGGCTTAAGGTAACAGGACAGGTAAGATATTTCGAAGACGACGACGGACAGGGCGGCAAGGTCAACGTTCCCTGCCTCACAGTCGAGGACTATGCCATAACAAGCAAGCCCGATAATGACGTTATATATTTTAATTGACGATAGAAAAGAGGCATTTTAATGACTAAAGTAGACATTTTCTCAGGATTTCTGGGAGCAGGCAAAACAACACTGATCAAGAAGCTTATCGCTGACGGTTATAACGGCGCTAAGCTCGTACTTATCGAAAACGAGTTCGGCCAGATCGGAATCGACGGCGGTTTCCTTAAGGAGTCCGGCATCAACATCACCGAGATGAATTCCGGATGCATCTGCTGCAGCCTTGTTGGTGACTTCGGCACAGCACTCCAGGACGTAATCAAGCAGTTCGCACCCGACAGGATCCTCATCGAGCCCTCCGGCGTAGGCAAACTCTCTGACGTAGTTGCTGCAGTTAAGCGCGTTGAAGGCACAGAGATCTGCGGAACAGTAACTGTTATCGACGCTTCCAAGTGCCGCATCTACCTCAAGAACTTCAAGGAGTTCTATGAGAACCAGATCAAGTATGCCGGCACGATCATCTTAAGCCGTACAGGCAACATCGCACAGGACAAGCTCGATCAGGCTATCGCTCTTATCCGTGAGATCAACGATCACTCACAGATCATCACAACGCCCTGGGACGAGCTCTCCGGAGTACAGATCCTCAAGGCTATCGAAGAGCCTCTTACAGCTGCAGACATGGCTGCTGCACTTCTCGAGGCAGAAGAGCATGAGCATCACCACCATCACGGCCACGGCGAAGACTGTGAGTGTGAAGAGTGCAAGGCTCACCACCATCACGATCATGACGATGACGACGATGATGATGACGAGCACGAGCACCATCACCACCACCATGATCACGATGACGATGATCATGATGAACACGAACATCACCACCATCACGACCACGATGATGACGACGATGATGACGAACATGAACACCACCATCATCACGATCATGACCACGAGCATGAGCATCATCACCATCATGCTGACGAGGTTTTCGATTCAATCGGATTTGAGACTTCCAAGCGTTTCACAAAGGCTGATATCGAGAATGCTTTGAAGGCATTGGACGACAGCGAAAAATACGGCATGATCCTCCGTTCAAAGGGTATCGTCGCAGGCGAAGACGGTACTTGGATCCACTTCGACTTCGTACCTGAAGAATCAGAAGTGAGAACAGGCGCTTCCGATGTTACCGGTAAGATCGTAGTCATCGGCTCAGGCGTTAAGAAAGACGCAGTCAAAGAGTTATTCGGGATTTAATGCTTATGGGTAAAAAAGGACTTAAGATCATCGTTGTAGGTGCCGGCAAAGTCGGCGACACGCTCGTTAACAGACTCGCAGAAGAGGGCCACGATCTGGTCATCATCGACAAGAACGTTGACCGCCTTACAGAGCTCGCAAACCTTTGCGACTGTATGGGCATCATCGGTAACGGCGCAAGCCACGAAGTACTTGAAGAAGCAGGCATTGCTACTGCCGACCTATTCATCTCCGTTACCGAATCAGATGAGCTCAATCTCCTGTGCTGCACGATTGCAAAGCAGTTCAATAAGAATCTTGCAACGATTGCACGTGTAAGAAACCCTGACTATGGCAAGGAGATCCCTTACCTCAGGTCAAAGCTCAGCCTTGAGATGATCATAAATCCTGAATATGAGGCAGCTGTCGAAGCGGCTCGTATCCTCTTCCTCCCTGCTGCGATCTCGATCAACTCCTTCGCACACGGAAGTGCGGAACTCGTTAAGATCAAGATTCCCGAAGGAAACGTTCTCGACGGTAAGACGATTGCTTATCTCGGAAGCAACTACACAAATGACCTTGTCATCGTAGGTGTCGAGCGCGGCGATGAAGTAACCATCCCTAATGGTTCTTTCGAACTCTCTGCAGGCGACATCATCTCTTTTGTCGCAACACGTAAAGTTTGTCATTCATTCCTTAAGTCCATCGGATTTAAGACAAACTCCGTAAGGAGCACGATAATCATCGGCGGCGGCAAGTCCGCATACTATCTCGCTGACCAGCTTATCAAGACGGGTATCGATGTTAAGCTCATCGAGAAAGACCCTGAGCGTTGTGAAGAACTGAGCGACCTTCTTCCGAAGGCCACCATCATCAACGGCGATGGTATCAACGAGTCACTCCTTGAAGAGACAGGTATCAGAGATGTTGATTCAGTTGTCGCCCTCACGGGTCTCGACGAAGAGAACATCATGCTTACACTGTTCGCAAGACAGATCTCCAAGGACATCAAGTCAGTCACAAAGATCAACAAGATCAGCTTCACTGATGTTATCAACCGACTGGATCTCGGCAGTGTTATCTACCCCAAGCTGATAACCTCCGAGGCAATCATTACATATGCACGTGCAAGACAGGCTTCCATCGGAAGCAACGTCGAAGTCATGTATCATCTTTTCGATGAGCGTGCCGAAGCAATCGAGTTCAAGGTTATGGAAGCTTCAAATGCCACAGGCAAGCAGCTCAAGGACATGAAGCTCAAACCCAATACTCTCGTATCATTCATCAACCGTTCAGGCAGGATCATTATCCCTACAGGAAACGACTCGATCGAAGTCGGTGACAGCGTAATGATCGTTACAAAGAATAAGGGATTCACGACCTTAACTGATATCGTAAGATGAACATAAGAATGCTTGTTTACATCCTGGGCAAAGTCTTGCTCATTGAAGGCGCGCTTATGCTTATGCCTGTCATTTGCGGACTTTTCTATGGTGAGGTCCAAGTATTTTATTATATCGGCCTGGCGGCTATTTATATCGGCGCCGGCTTTCTGATCTCATTGAAAAAGCCTAAGAACATGACCATCTTCATTAAAGATGGTTGTGTTGCCACGGCGCTTTCATGGCTCGTGTTAAGTGTCTGCGGATGTATTCCTTTTATTCTCACAAGAGAGATTCCTTCTTTCACAGATGCAATGTTCGAGACGGCATCAGGCTTTACCACGACCGGTGCAAGCATACTTACCGACGTTGAGGCAATGTCCCACACATCTCTTATGTGGCGTTCGCTCACTCACTGGATCGGCGGCATGGGCGTTCTCGTTTTCCTGCTTGCCGTAGTTCCTATGACAGGCGGCTCAAACATGAATCTCATGAGAGCGGAAAGCCCCGGACCTACAGTCGGCAAGATCGTGCCTAAAGTCAGATCGACCGCCAAGATGCTCTATCTCATTTATCTGGTAATGACCTTAACCGAGATCATCCTTCTCTTCGTATGCGGAATGCCGCTGTTCGACAGTATCTGTTCCGCATTCGGTACTGCCGGTACCGGTGGTTTCGGCGTAAAGAACGACAGCTTTGCTTCTTACGCACCGCACATCCAGTGGATCGTCGGAGTCTTCATGATCATGTTCGGCGCGAACTTCAATTTTTACTATTACATCACGACAAAGCAGATCTCCAAGGCATTCAAGATGAGCGAGGTCAGGGTTTATCTCGCCGTTGTAGCAGTTGCGACAGCGATCATATTCTTCTCATTAAGAGGCATGTACGGCGGAATCGAAGAAACATTAAGACAGTCTTTCTTCCAGGTATCCACGATCATCACGACAACCGGTTTTGCCACGACAGACTTTGATCTCTGGCCTTCAATCACCAAGTTCATACTGCTTTCCCTCATGATCATCGGTGCATGCGCAAGCTCAACCGGCGGCGGTGTTAAGATCGCAAGATTACAGATCATGTTCAAGTCGATAAAAAGAGAGATCAATACTTATCTTCACCCGAGAACGGTCAAGAAGATCCATATTGACGGCAAGCCTGTCGACGGCGACATCGAGCATTCCGTAGCAATCTATTTCTTCATTTATCTCGTAACTTTTGCATCATCGATGTTTATCGTCGCATTCGAAGGCCACGACCTTGTTACGGTCTTCTCATCGGTAGCGGCAACTCTCAACAACATCGGCCCCGGTCTCTCACTCGTAGGACCTACACACAACTACGCGTTCTTCTCTGACGTATCCAAATGGGTATTTATTTTCGACATGATCGCAGGAAGACTCGAGCTCTTGCCGCTCATCGTATTTCTCACCCCTTCAACATATAAGGGAATATTTAAAAAGACCCCGAGGCTTCAGGGCTGATCTTCACATCTCGAAAATAAGACCTGTCAGATCTCGTACGGCTTGGGATCTATCTTTGTATATCTGATTATCTCTTCCATTCTGGGACGGTCGAGATAAGCGACAAATGAGAAGGCCTTTCCTGCTTTGCCGGCACGCGCGGTACGTCCGATCCTGTGCAGATAAAGTTCATTCTCCTTCGGAATGTCATAGTTAAATACAGCTTCAATGTCGTCTACATCGATGCCTCTTGCGACAACATCCGTTGCGACAAGAACGTCGAACTTATCAGCCCTGTACATATCCATAACCCTGTTTCTTTCCCTCTGGCTGCAGTCACCGTGAAGGACTTTTGCGGATACTCCGGCTGCCGTCAGCTGCTCGCCGACTTTGGTCGTCTGGACCTTTGTATTGCAGAAGACTATCGTTTTTCTCAGGTCTTCCTTCGCCATGATCATTACTATGTTCTTGAGCTTGTCCTTCTCCGGACACTCAACGATGTATTCATCGATATCAGGGTGGTCTTCAGCCTTCGGCATGACGTCGATCTCGGCACTGCCTGACATGAATTCCCAAGTGATGTTCTGGATCTCTCTTGGCATTGTCGCGGAGAATAAGGCGATCTGCTTATCCTTCGGAGTCAGCGCCATTATCTTTCTGATGTCGTTGATAAATCCCATCTTGAGCATCTCATCCGCCTCATCAAGAACGAGGGTGTAGATGTTTGAGATGTCAACGAGTTTTCTCTGGCTCATGTCGAGAAGACGGCCCGGAGTGGCAACGATGACCTGGGGTTTCTTCTGCACCTTCTCTGCCTGGAGGCGCATGCTCTGGCCTCCGATAAGAGCTGCAATCCTGAACCCCTTAATATACTTTGCAAGTCCTTTAAGTTCAGTCGTGATCTGAAGAGCGAGCTCTCTTGTCGGGCAAAGGATCAGGGCCTGCACGAACTTCGAATCCATGTTGAGATATTCAAGGATCGGAATGCCGAAAGCGAATGTCTTTCCGGTTCCGGTAGGCGCTTTTGCTATCACGCTGAAATTGTCCATCAGAAGCGGTATCGCTTTCTGCTGGATCGTAGTGGGTCTCTTAACGCCCATCTTCTTCAGGGCGTCCATGACCTCAGGTGACAGGTCGAGGTCTGCAAATGTCTTTATTTCATCCATTTAATATGCTCACTTAATTTCTTTCGACGCAAACTATACCACATGCCCCTAAATATATGTAGTACTTATTATAATAATTGAGGGACAGGATTAACTTCCTGCCCCTCATGTATTTAGTCTTTTAATCGCTTACTTTAAGCTGCGGCCCTTTATTATGAAGATCGGGATTGCTGCAATAACAACAGCTGCAACGATACCCAATGCGATCCACAGACCCCAATTGCTGTTCATCTCAGTAGTAATGGCAACAGGTTCTTCGTCACCTGCTTCAGTCTCAGTTATCTTTTCAACCGCCGCAGTAGGCTCATTTGCATCAGCAACGACCAGTTCAACTTCAGCCGTACCATCGTCATAAACGATCGTAATTGTGTGAGTTCCCGCATCGAGTCCCTCAAGTGCGTCCGCTCTGATGATTACTGAACTGTTATCTTCTGCAAGCTCATAGCTGAAGTAATCTACTTCAACGCCATCGATCAGAACACCCTTGAAATGTGATGAGATAGAATCGTTATCCTTGCTTCTCTCAACTGCTACAGTGATATCCTCACCGCTGCCGAGTTCAAATGATGTGCTTCCCAAACCAACGACTGCGTATGTAGCTTCAATGTCAGGTGAACCCTTGATCCACTTAGCATAGAGAGTGATATCAGATGTGATAGCTGTTGCGAAGCTGAACGGCTTTGTGAGAGCTTCATCGATATACCAGCCTCCGAAAGTATATCTTTCCCTCAAAGGCTCTTCAGGTCTGAATGCAACTCCGCCTTCAGCAACCAGCTGGGATACAACTTCTGAGCCGCCATTTGATACAAACGCAACTGTGAAGTACTTATAATTAATACTATCCTTTGTGATTGGCTTAGAAGTATATGTTGCAGTGTATACTGCCTCGCCTGTTACCTTGGAGATTTCCTTATCCCAGCCTGCGAAAGTAAATGTCTCCTGTACAGTTGCTGCTTTAGTAGGTGTATCCTTCTCATAAACAGGGAGCTTACCATACTCAACTTCACTGATCTGGAGCATAGAACCATCTTCATTCTTGAACGTGATCTTATACTTGTTGACTGTGGCTTCATAAGTAGCTGTGTATGTAATGTCGTCCGTTACCGTACCAAGCTTCTTATCCCATCCGGCAAATGTATAAGTGTACTGTACAGTAGGCTTCTTCGTAGGAGTTTCATTAAGCTGATAGAACGCAGTGCTTCCGTAAACGAACTGAGCTTCCTTGAGCAAAGTACCGTCATCGTTAACGAACTTAACTGTATAAGAATTAATCGCAAAGTTAGCTGTCAGCTCAGTAGGACCTGTAACCGTAAATGTGTAGTTAGCATTTGTGCTTACAACATTTCCATTAGATGTCCAGTTAACGAAATGATAGCCTGTCTCAGGCTTTGCCTTAACGGTAATGCTTTCGCCGTAGTAATAAATGCCTTTTCCCGTAACTGATCCGTGATCATCGGCTTCAACATCGATGTTATAGGATTTGAGTGCAAAATTAGCTTTCAAAGAACGTGCACCGTCAACCGTGAAAGAATAAGTAGCACTTGTGCTTACTTCATTTCCATTCTCATCAGTCCAGTTAACGAAATCATAACCTGTATCAGGAGATGCCGTTACAGTTGCGGTTGATGCGTAATTATATGAACCTTCGCCTTCAACAGAACCTTTTCCGTCATAAGAAAGACTGATCGTGTAAGAATTTATCGAGAAAACAGGTTTAACAGTACTGTCTGCCGTTACAGTGAATGTATATGTAGGATCAGAAGAAACTACCTGACCGTCCTGAACCCAATTAACGAAAGTATATCCGGTGTCCGCAGCAGCAGCTACAGTAACTTGATCCTCATATAAACATGTGGTTTTATCGATAGTAGCTTGTCCGCCTTCAGAGGTTTCTAATGTCACTGTATAAGAATTCTTTTCAAATTCAGCTACAACAGTATGATTTCCATCTATAGTAATAGAATATGTTGTTGCAGTACCTGCATCCGCACCGTTATCAGTCCACTTTACAAAATGATAGCCTTTACTAGGACTAGCCACAACTGTTGCCGTGCTATTCCATTCATAACTGCTACCTGAACCGCTAACAGTTCCACCCGCTGAGGGATTTGCTGTAGTAGAAACACTGTAATGTCTCGTGGAAGAGGTGAAGCGAGCATAGTATGTCGCATTGCCTGTAGCTGCAGGTAATGAATCCAGGAGAGTACCTGTTGAATCTGCCCATCCTACAAAACTATAAACCTCAGTATTGGTCGGAGCTTTAGTAGGTTCCGGTGAAGGAGCAACAGGAGTCTGTCCATGATTGTATGTATCAGCACTAATTTCAGTTCCGTCACTCATAAAGGTTATTGTGTACTTGTTAATTTCCCACTGAGCATAAAGCGTTATTTCGTTTTCAGCCAAGTTTTCATCCAAAGATATGGAGGTAGCGTCATATGCCTCACCATTTCCATTAGGATCCGTGTTCCAACCGGTAAATGTATGACCGGTATACAGAAAACCGTTATTAATGGGTGTTGTAAAACCCTTACCAACAACCAGATCGTTCATTGAACCTGATGTACCGGTAGCACCTGTCGGATAATTAGCATTGAAATGAACAGTGCAAGGTATTCCCCACTGTGCATAGAGAGTTGTTATGTCAGTAGCGTCATCTCCTGTTAGTGTGACACTTGCACCATCTGTATATTCAATTGTTTTATCAGTTGGATTAGCGACTATTGTCCAGCCTACAAAACTCTTACTATCATCAGTATATGCAAAGCCATTCGCTGTAAGATTTGTCGGGGAACCAACGGTTATTTTTTGAGTAGTAGGCGTACTTGAACCCAGGTTGTCATTGAAAGTTATTGTTCTTGTCCACTGAGCATAAAGGGTAACATCTGCTGTCGGCGTGAGTTCAGCGCCAATATTGTATTTAGTGCCTGTACCATCTTGCTCTGTATTCCAACAATCAAAATCATAACCGGGAAATGTAATATTCCAAAAAACATTTGATCGTACTTGATGGGGAGTTGCAGAGTCTTTATCAAGACTATCCTCATAAACCTTCGTGGTTTTATTGTTGGGATTATAAGTGATTAAATAAATCGGTTTCCACTGAGCATGGAGCGTGACGTCACCGGAATCTGCAGTGAAATTATCCTTATTTGCATAATTGTTTTCCGCATCATCTTTCCAACCGTCAAAACGATAACCTCTACAGGAAAACAGATTTTCATTAAGTTGTGCAGTTGTTCCAATTGCTACGTTTTGTTTATCCATCGAACCGGATGTGACTGTAGCATCAGCAGGATAATTAGGATCAAAAGTAACGCTGTAAGCTTCCGCCCATTTAGCGTAGATAGTTTTATTTTCAGTTAAAGGAATTACGTTTCCTTTAGTGTATGTGGTGCCACCACCATTGCTATCATCAGTCCACCCTACTACCGCATAGCCTTCTTTGAAAAATCCAATCGAGCTATTATCAACGACCGTAGCATCGCCGTTGTCATCTGAATCCTGAGACCATTTAGTTGCATCATCATACGGATTTGTGATAGGACGTACTCCGCCGTTGCCGTCATAATACAATGTAAAAGAATCAGCATTTACTCTTAAAGCATTCATCGGCAACGCAGCCATAACGACTGCGATGGAAATAACAACAATCAAGAACGATCTCAGTTTGTTACTCATAACTTTAACCTTTCCTATCAGTCTGCGGCTCATCGAATCCCTTATTCTCAAGAACGCAAAGATAGCATTTTTCTATTTTCGTCAGGCCTTCGGATAGACATAGTTATCCTTAGACCTTTTCATCCACTATAAGAATCATTTTTCCATAATAATAAAAATAAGTAAAGGAGCATGAGTGTGGCTTTTATATAAAATTTTCATGACATTCGCTCTGTCACTAGCCGGCCTGTCACTCCCATTTACCCCAATAATTGACCCAAACTGATTTATAATAGTGTCAAAAGTTATGTTGAGATAAGGAGTCATTCATATGGCAAAGCGTGTATTTCTGATTGTTTTGGACAGTTTTGGTGTCGGTGGAGCACCTGATGCGGCTAAGTTCGGTGACGAGGGCAGCAATACTCTTGCAGCCGTTCTCTCCTACTCCGATGCACCTTTTCCGAACCTTGCAAAGATGGGACTTCTTGCAATAGACAACGAAGATGATTCTAGGATTATTTCATATAAGAAAGCTCAGGAATCCATCCCCTCACCCATAGGCTCTTATGCCCGTGTACGCGAGGTATCGGCAGGCAAGGATTCAACCATCGGTCACTGGGAGATCGCAGGCATCATTTCCGACAAGGCCCAGCCCACATATCCCGACGGATTCCCCGATGAGATCATCCAAAAGCTCGAAAAATCAACAGGCAGAGGTTTCCTTTGCAATAAGCCTTACAGCGGAACGGACGTAATAAGAGATTACGGTGAAGAGCACATGAAGACCGGCAATCTCATCATTTATACTTCTGCAGACAGCGTTCTTCAGATAGCTGCTCACGAGGAAATTGTGCCTCTTGAAGAGCTCTACGATATCTGCCAGAAGGCAAGAAACATCATGACAGGCGAACATGCCGTAGGAAGAGTAATCGCAAGACCTTTCGTCGGTGAACCCGGCAACTTCACAAGAACTGCAAACCGCCACGATTTCTCACTGGCAGCGCCCTCTTCCACCATGCTCGACCTTCTCAAGAACGAAGGTTACGACGTTATCTCAATAGGTAAGATCTTCGACCTTTTCGCTGGAAGAGGCCTTACGGAATCCAATCCCACAAAGGGCAATACGGACGGCATCAACAAAACGATAGAGATGATGGACAGGGACTTCACAGGTCTCTGCTTTACAAATCTCGTGGACTTCGATATGAAGTACGGCCACAGAAATGATATCGAAGGATATGCTACGGCAATGCATGAATTCGACAATGCTCTGGGTATCATGCTGTCAAAGCTTAAAGAAGACGATCTTCTCATCATCACCGCCGATCACGGCTGCGATCCTTCCACGCCTTCAACGGATCACTCAAGAGAGTGCATCCCGCTCCTCATCTACGGTGACGGATACAGAACATCTTGTAATATGGGCGAGCTTTCAGGCTTCAACAACATCGCAGGATTAGTTCTTACGGCAATTATGGGAAGAAAATATAAGAGCGACTTCTGCCCTGCAACGGATACGAACAAGCCTGACCCGGAGAACATCATGAGCTATGTTGATCTAACAAACCTCAAGACTACAGCTACCGGTTCCGATATCGAAGAATTAATAGAACGTGCTGCTTCTATGGGCACTGCATCTGTTTGTGTACAACCCTGCTTTGTTAAGGATGCGGTCAGATTTTCCAAAGGAAGAGTCGCTGTCTGCACAGTTATCGGATTCCCCAACGGTTATTCAACTACGGCAACCAAGGTATTTGAGGCAAAAGATGCCTGTGACAATGGTGCTTCAGAGATCGATATGGTAATCAATATCAACTTCGTTAAGTCAGGAAGATACGATGAAGTATCTGAGGAGATCAAACTCATCGCAGAAGCAGTTCACGCCAAGGGCGCGCTTCTCAAGGTCATAATAGAGACATGTGATCTTACCGAAGACGAGAAAGTCCGTCTCTGCAAGATCGTAAGCGAAGCAAAGGCCGACTTTATCAAGACTTCAACAGGCTTTGGCAGCGCGGGTGCCAAGGTCGAAGACATCGTCCTCATGAAAAAGAACATAAGTCCTGATGTCAGGATCAAAGCAGCAGGCGGCATCAGAACGGTGGAAGCTGCCAAAGAGATGCTGGATAGCGGCGCCATAAGGATCGGAGCATCCAAACTCGGCAACTGACCAAACACAAAATTTTTGTTCGTTTTTGACTAAAACGGGTTTTTAGTCCCTTTAATGACACTTTACCTGTGATATATTACCTCCAGCAAAGAACATACGATCTTTTTGGAGGTTTTATTTATGTCACCACTCGATATGCTTATCTTCTTGTTTTTCATACTTGTTACCATTAAGGCAGCTACGTCATGCATCGATCACTGGAGAGATATTGACGAAGCGGCAGAGCGTGCAGCTTCAAGAAGAGTAAGACCTTCAGCTCACCTCGTCAGAACGGCAAACGCTGTCAGAACAGTCAAGCCTTCCTCCGTACGCATTACTCCCATCAAGCGTGTTAATACTCCTGCGGCTGCTTACCGCCGCACCTCAACAGTTGCCAAAAATACTCCTTTGAAGGATAAGGGTGCAGCTTAAGTCCCGACCAACGACCGCTCACTTTTTTCCATTTCTTTTTCTCCGTATAAGGGACTACCCGGCCTTGCTTCTCCAACCGCTTACCACACACCTCAAAATAGCAAGGCCGGGATATCTCCCGGCCCCGTTAACTTACTGAATTATCTAATCGATCAGAAGGATACCTTGTTCTTTCCTTCTCTCTTTGATTTATTGAGCTTTCTTTCCGCTTTGGATAAGAGATCGGAGATATCAGGATCTTCGGGATCGAACATGGCAAGTCCTGCCGAGATCGTTACTCTTTCTCTCTTGCCGTCAAGGATAATGGGTTCATTGGCAATCGTCTCAACGAGCTTTTTAGCCATGCCTACGGCAGATACCTTATCAGTATCAAGAAGTACGATAGCGAACTCGTCACCGCCTGTACGGAAGCATGTATCCTCTGTTCTTACGTTAGCCATACACTGTTCTGCGATGCTCTTCAAAACGATATCGCCGTTCTGCTGGCCGAATATGTCGTTAACATTTGTTATGTCATCGACGTCGGCTACGAGGAGAGCAAATGTGCTGCCGTCAGTTCTCTTCTGGTAGAGGCTCGCATACTTTTCGAGAGTCTCATAGAAATAGCGTCTGTTATAAAGTCCGCTCAGGTCATCAACACGTGCAAGAAGCTCCATCTTGTGATAGGAACGCTCAAGTTCAAGCTCAAGTTTTTTCTGCTCAGTGATGTCCCTGCTGATGCCCCATGTTCCGACGACTTCGTTGTTTACGTCGTATAGAGGATACTTGGATGCGAGATAATATCTTGCATTTTCTTCGTCATCAAGGAGTTCTTCTTCGATATTAAGGACGGGCTTTCCCGTTCTCATAATCTCGAGTTCGACTGCTCTTGCCTTATCGGCAAACTCCTTGGGGAAAAAGTCGTAATCTGATTTGCCTACCAGCTCATCCGGCTTGATTACGCCGAGCTGATTTGCGTGCATATAATTGTTCCAAATAAACTTGGAATCCTTGTCTTTAAAATAAATGGTGTCTCTTCCGTATTTACGGATCGTGTCAATAACCAGCATATCGTTGATCTGCAACTCTTTCCAAAAACTACTCTCGGACATTTCTTTACCTCATAAGCATCAGCTTGCAATGTTTCCGATTACGATTATTTGAAAGGCTTACCCTCGCCTTCTGTTAATTTGATACCTTCCATTGTAAACGCTTTGCAGTACTCTTCGCAATCAAAAGCTGCAGGAGTGAAGACTCCTGTCTTCTTCCACTTGTCTCTGCACATGAGTTTTACGCCTGCGATAAGGGCAGCGCCCTTCATGTCATCAAAAGCACTTACGCCGTGCTTTTCATAAGAAGCTTCATTGTCACCCGTAACAATGTAAGACTTTGCGATATCTATATTGTCCTTCTTGCTCTTACCGGTAATGTAGATCTCGTAAGATGCCATGCCCTTGGCCTTGGATTCGATAGGCGCTGATTCGCCGAGATCGGATTTCTTGGGAAGGATTGCAGCCAAAAGGTCGATGGGGGCAACTTCAACGTTGCCGACCGTAACCGGCTTATCTGACATGAGTCCGATTTCTTTTAAGAAGTCGATCTTATCCTGGGGCGGGATATGCTCCAGGTCAGGCTTTTTGCCAAGTTTGAAATATCTGACGTTTGACATATCAGGAATCTCTTTGAGGAGATCTGTGACCATGGGGCTTGAATCAAGATAGACCTTTGTGCCGGATGAAGACTTGGCTTCAATCGACATTGCTTCTGCTTCGACGACCTTGCCGTCTGCTATGTAGAAAACGTTCTTGCTGGGACCGAACTTGTTAGCGACTACCGGAGCTTTTACGTCTTCGGAATAGAGTGTATCGTCGATCTCGGTTCTGCCCTTCTTTGCAATCTTCTTCTCGCCCGATACAGCGATAAGGTCGATATAATCGATCTTGCTGAAATCGTTTTTGGCAGCACGTCTGATAATGGCATTGACTGCACCGGGAACAAAACCTGCTCCGCATATAGCTGTCTTTCCGGTGCCGTGGAATTCGCCGAACATTCTGAACTGCTTCGAAAGAAGTGATGTCGGTGAAGGGATATCAGGAACGTCGAAAAGTGTTGAATCAATATAATCAGCCTTTGCTTTTACGGCAAGGCTCATCGCGTCAAGTGAAAGTTCAGGGGGAAGAAGGTTTACGACGATGTCGGGAGCAAAGATCCTTACCATCATCATGGCGCCTTCGACATTTGCCATGTCGATTCCGGAAGTAGTGACTCTGACACCCATGCTGGCTGCCAGATTCTTAAGCTCATCGCATTCCTGTTTCTGACGCGAAGCAAGACAGATATCAGATGCATAAGATCTGTTTTTGCAGAGAGCAATCAGCAAACGCTTGGAAATTTCGTTACAACCGAGAATCAGGACCCTTTTCATGATCATCCGCGACCTTTCAACTTTATAATAGCTTACCCTATTTAGATATTTTACTTAAAATAATAACGTTGGGCAAACATTTTTCGGGCTTTTGTTCATTTACCTTGCAGGAATTTTTAGCGTAATATACCGATATCCTAATTAACAAAAGGAGAACGGTTATGAAGACACTTAAGAGAATTGCAGCAGGCATTCTTTCCACAGCACTTTTGCTTGGTATGACATCCTGCGCTACAAAGCAGACAGAGGCATCTGCAGATGCAACTGTTGATTCAGCTGCAGCATTCACAACTGTTGAGAGCGGCAAGCTCATCATGGCTACAAACGCATTCTTCCCGCCTTATGAGTACTATGAGGGTGATAAGATCGTTGGTATTGATGTTGAGATCGCTACAGCTGTAGCAGACAAGCTCGGTCTCGAGCTCGTTATCGAAGACGTTGAGTTCGACTCAATCATCGCAGGCGTTCAGAGCGGCAAGTACGACATCGGATGCGCAGGCATGACAGTTACAGAAGACAGACTTAAGTCTGTAAACTTCTCTACACCTTATGCTACAGGTATCCAGTCCATCATCGTAGCTGCTGATTCTGAGATCACAGATATCGACACACTCGTTAACGGCGACTACAAGGTTGGCGTTCAGTCCGGTACAACAGGCGACATCTACATGTCTGCTCCTGTTGAAGAGGGCGGTGTAGGTGAAGAGAGAATCGAGCGTTTCGCTAAGGGTAACGATGCTGTTATCGCACTCACATCAGGCAAGATCAGCGCAGTTGTTATCGACAACGAGCCTGCCAAGGCATTCGTTGCAGCTAACGCAGGTCTCAAGATCCTTGAAACACCTTACACAGTTGAGGACTACGCAATGGCTATCAACAAGGATAACGTTGCACTCAAGGATGCAATCAACCAGGCACTCAAGGAACTCACAGACGACGGCACTATCGCTGCTATCGTAAACAAGTACATTCCTGCTGAAGGCTGATAACTTTTTGCGAAAATAAGCAAAAAACAAACAAATAGAGCGGAAATATGGTCTGTATTTCCGCTCTTTTATTATTTATAATTGGTGATGTTTTCGTGTATCGATACTTTGAAGTTTGAGGAACGTCCAATGTACACCAAAAAAGCCAATCAGATTTTGATCATCGGCATAATAGCTCTTCTTCTGTCGTGGTTACCCGGTGCCGGCATCGCTTGTGCCGTTGTCGCACTTATCATGTATACCAGAAACAAGGGTGCCAGATCCCTCATCAGAACCGATGTCGGAAGAGGTCTTTCGATCATCGCGATCCTGATCAGTGTAGTAGTAGCTATCTACTTGTTATTATTCCGCCCGCTCCTGGTTATGCCGGCATGGCTGGCTTCTCTCCGCGAGGCATTTTATCAGACAAAATTCTACGCTGAATTCGAAAACAACTTCCTCATCGATAACCGTTACACATACATCTTCAAAGGTCTTGCTGTAACATTTGAGGTTACTTTTTTCGCTGTTCTTCTGGGTATTGTTTTAGGTGTCATAGTAGCACTCGTAAGATCTTCTTATGACACGCTGAAAGAGGAACTCAAAGGCAAAGGCGGTCTTGGCAAGGGCATCCTTTTTGTCCTTTACAAGATCTGCGGTTTATATCTTACGGTCATCAGAGGAACCCCTGTAGTCGTTCAGCTCATGATCATCTACTTTGTTATCTTCGCATCTTCCAACAATAAGATACTCGTTGCCGTTCTCGCATTCGGAATCAACTCCGGCGCATATGTTGCCGAGATCATCAGAGGCGGTATCGAGAGTGTAGACAAGGGCCAGTTCGAAGCAGGCCGTTCATTGGGATTCGGATATGTAAGGACAATGGCCCTAATCATCATCCCCCAGGCATTCAAGGCTGTTCTTCCCGCACTTGCAAACGAGTTCATCGTTCTCATCAAGGAAACTTCCGTATCAGGTTATGTCGGACTCCAGGAACTTACCAAGGGCGGCGACATCATCAGATCAAGAACATACTCGGCATTTATGCCTCTTATTGCAGTAGCGATCATCTATCTCCTGATCGTTATCTTCTTCAGCTGGATTGTATCTTTAATCGAAAGGAGGCTTAAGAGCAGTGAGCGCTGATAATGACGTAATCATATCCGTAAAGGATCTTTGCAAACACTATAATGGCGGCGAGATCAAGGCTTTGGACGGTGTCACGACCGACATCAGAAAAGGCGAGGTAGTTGTTGTCATCGGACCTTCAGGTTCCGGCAAATCAACCTTCTTAAGATCTCTTAACCTGCTTGAGCGTCCTACTTCAGGCACGATTACCTTTGAAGGTCAGGACATCACTTCACCTTCTACAGACATCAATAAGTTGAGGCAGAACATGGGAATGGTGTTCCAGCACTTTAACCTCTTCCCTCACCTTACCATCATGAAAAACATGACCATAGCACCCATAAAGCTCCGCGGCATTTCAAAACAGGATGCAGAGAAGAAAGCATTGGAACTTCTCGGGAAAGTCGGACTTCAGGACAGAGCCATGTCTTATCCTTCACAGCTCTCAGGCGGTCAGAAGCAGCGTATCGCAATCGTAAGAGCGCTTGCGATGGATCCTGAAGTAATGCTTTTCGATGAGCCTACAAGCGCATTGGATCCTGAGATGGTCGGAGAAGTTCTGGAAGTTATGAAGCAACTCGCAAAAGCCGGAATGACAATGGTCTGCGTAACCCACGAGATGGGATTTGCCAGAGAAGTCGGCACACGGGTCATCTTCATGGACTGTGGTAGAATCATTGAGGAAAATACGCCTGAGGAAATATTTACAAATCCCCAGAACGAGAGACTTCAGAATTTTCTTAAGAAAGTATTGTAATTTAGGAGGACAGTTATGTTTTGTGAATCTTGCGGAGCATCTATTCCCGACGGTCAGTCATTCTGCTCAAACTGTGGAGCAGCAGCTCCCGTACAGCCTGAAGCTCAGGCAGCACCTCAGCCGGCACCTCAGCCGGCACCCCAGCCTGTACAACCCGTACAGCAGTACGCGCAGCCGGCACCTCAGCCTGTACAGCCCGTTCAGCAGTATGCCCCGCCGGTACAGCAGGTTCAGCCCGTATATGTACAGCCTGTAGTAGCAGTTCCTGCACAACCCAGAAAATCCAGCGGTATGGCAATCGCAGGTCTTATCATGGGTATCTTTGCACTCGTTTTATGCTGGTTCCCCGGTGTTAACTGGATCTTAGGTCTTCTCGGCCTTATCTTCTCCATCATTGGAATCGCAAAGAAGAACGGCGGCGCGAAGGGCGCAGCAATCGCAGGTCTCATTCTTACGATCCTCGGTGTCGTCCTGAGCGTAGTCGTGTTTGGTGCGATTTTGGGAACAAGCATGAATCAGTATTTGGAACAGGCTGAGTCCGCCGCTTCATCAGTAGCTGCAGAAACAACTTACTGATCCGGATAAACAAGTTAACTTTACGAACGTCCCGCTGCTGAGCGGGACGTTCTTTTTGCAAGAAAATCTATATGGATTATGATAAAATCTCGGCAGGAACACATTGGAACATTTTTGCTTCTTTTGTTCAGGAGGGATCAGATTATGTATTGCGAATCATGCGGAAACTTAGTTCCGGACGGACAGGCTTTCTGCTCTAACTGCGGAGCAGCCGTTGCACAGGCAGCACCTGCCGCACAGCCGGCACCCGCTCCCATGGCAGCCGCACCAGTAGCAGCTCCGGCACCTGCACCTGCACCGGCACCCCAGCCGATGGTTCAGCCGCAGCCGGTACAACCTGCATATCAGCAGCCTGTCTACCAGCAGCCTCAGTATCAGCAACCTCAATACCAGCAGCCCATGCATCAGGCTCCGACTTATCAACAGCCTGTAGCTGTAGCCCAGCCTGTTTATGCACAGCCGGTTTACACGCAGCCTGTCATATTGGCACAGGCCGCACCTGCAAAGCGCGGTAACGGTATGGCAACAGCAGGTCTTGTATTCGGCATACTTACTTTCGTATTCTGCTGGATTCCAAGTTTGTTCTATGGCTTTGGTCTACTTGGTCTGATCTTCTCGATCATAGGACTTGTCAAGAAAAATGCACCGGGCAAAGGAAAGGCAATCGCAGGTCTTATTCTTGCGGTACTCGGTGTTATTGCCGGCATCATCATCCAGGAAACATTCTGGGTTATGGTCGGACGTGAGATCGACAACGGCCTTAATGATATCTACGAAGAGTTGGAGACATACGATACAGGCTACAAACCTAACCCGAACCCTGACGAGTTCTTCATCGACGGTGACTTCGTAACAACAGACAAGGGTTATGTCAGCGGAGTGCTCCACATCGATAATTTCATCGTAGAGTACTGATTAAAATCACAAATTGAATTATCAGGGGTTATCTCAAAACAGAGATGACCTCTGTTTTTTTGGATTAAGGATGCAGCCTCACGTTATACCGGTAAAAAGTCCGCAAAAAGTCACAGTACACTATGACGGTTACTGTGATTTTCTGAAGCATGAAGTCGAAATACCCACAAGACAACCATGATTTCTCTGTGTTAGAATGAATAAGTTAAGTTTTATTTAGACTTTTGGGGAGGTCTGTTATGTACTGCGAATCGTGCGGTTCTTTCATAAATGACGGTGAAGCTTTCTGCTCAAATTGCGGATCTCCCGCGCCTAAGGACTCTGCTCCGGCTGCACCTGCTCCCGCACCGGCACCCGCTCCTGCTCCTCAGGCAACAGTTCAGCCCATCACTCAGCCCGTCCAGACGGCATATCAGCCATATCAGCAACCGCAATACCAGCAGCCCGCATATCAGGCTCCCGCATACCAGCAGCCCGTCCAAATGGCACAGCCCATCTATCAGCCGGTTTATCAGCAGCCGGTAATAATCACACCCATCAACGATACCAGAAAGAGAATAAACGGTGCTGCTACTGTAGGCCTTGTATTCGGTATCATTACCCTTTGTACTGCCTGGATTCCGGTGGTTAACGTACTACCCGCTATCCCGGGGCTTATCTTCTCGATCGCCGGTGTTGCAAAAAAGGATGCGGGAGGTAAAGGAAGAGCTATCACAGGACTGATTATGTCCTCCATAGGCCTTTTTATATCCATCCTTTTCATCATCGAAATGATTGCCGGAGAATTAAATTACTGATTTACTTGTGCTTTCTTCTTAAAGTTTCGTCGTAAGAATAATTCTCTTCAAGGAAATCCTCGCCCTTCTGCTCTTCTGTAAATGAAAGGCCGGGATAGTTCAATTGTCTGAGCACTTCGTAGATAGCAACTGCGCACGCGTTAGAAACGTTAAGACATCTGCAGTCTGCAGCCATCGGGATCCTGAAGCATCTGTCGAGATTTGCTCTTAATATCTCACCGGGGATTCCAGTGCTCTCTTTGCCGAATATCAGATAGATGTTGGCATTCTCTGATGCAGCCTTAAAGTCGATATCTGAAGGCGGCACCTTGCCGTAACGTGTCATGAAGAAATACTCACCGTCGTTCTTGTCGGCGAAGTCCTGCCATGAATCGTAAAGAGTGTATTCAGCCCATGTGATGTGGTTGGTTGAAGCTCTTCTGAATTCCGGATTATCTATGTCAAATCCGACAGGTCCTATTATGTGGAGAACGGCACCGGTTGCAACACATGTGCGCATGATATTACCCGTATTCTGAGGAATCTCGGGCTCAAACAATACAACGTTTACTATGTTGTTTCCTGACTCGTTCATTACATATCTCCGTTATAAACGTATTAAAGCAATTATCTAAATACAGAGACTTGTCTATATTTAATCAACAGGCTTCTTTTTCCTGATGTAAACAACCATTACTACCGCTACCGCAACACCTGCAAGGGTTACGAGAATACCCTGGATGAGATAAGGATAGCTGTATGTGATCGTCGTTTCTCCCTTATCTACGAATACCAGTCTGTTGAAGGTTCTGAAATCACCTTCGAAGATATCGTGTGTTGCAAGTGATGTGTTTACGTTATCCTCGGGTGAAGATATCGTGATGGAGTCATCACCGTATGTGATATCGAGCGGAACAATCTGTCTTTCAGGTACTTCGTATTCGCTTACATCGACTATTCCTGCAAGAATGGCGCCGACGTTTCTGTCTCTTGTACGTGAGTAATAGTAAGTAAGGTTAAATCCGATGAACGTGATGTTATCGTTGGTACCCTTACCCCAGAAAGGCATCTGCTCATTAAGAACTTCAGAATATCCCAAGACTTCCGTTAAGCCATTCATATAGACGGTCTTCCAGTTCTTGAATTCATCAGGGAACAACGCGAGCTCGATCTCACCGAACTTGGTTGTATAGAATGTCGGGAAACCGTTATCAAACTGTACTGACTGGCACTCGACGCCTAAAAATCTGTTGGTCTTACTCTCATAGTTTTCAGGAATACCGTCAGCAAGGACGTAAACCTCTGTACCTGCTTCAGCAGCCTTTGTGATGAGATCTTCAGCTGTCTCAACATCGTGATAAAGGAAGCCGTCAAGATAGATCGTATCGTAGCTTGAGAGCTCTTCTAATGTGAAGTCGTCGATATATTCACTCGGTGCCTCGCAGATCGTCGGGAACATCATGGAGATGTAGTAAGCGCCGTTACCGATAGCGATGCCGTCGTACTCTGTGATCGTACCGTAAGCACCTTCAATGCCGTCATAGTGGAATACGACATAACTGCCTTCATCGTATGCTTTTGTATATCCTCTTAATTCAGCTGCAACATCTGCTTCCTTCTCGTTGTAAGGGACTACCGCTGCTGCATCCTTCTTAACGATTATTGTGTCGCATCCCATCTCGAGAAGTCTATCGAACATGAAGTAGTAATAACCGTAGTCGAATGACTCATTTATCTGGGCGATCTGCAGTGATGTAGAGGCAGCCTCCCATCCCTGTCCGAACATCTGGTTCGTTGAACCGTTGAAATCTGTTAAGTAGAATACGCCGTTACCGATAGGATTGACGCTGTCCATCAGTGCGATTCTGTTTTTGGTCATGTCCTTTGCCTCATCGATGAGCGTTGTGTCTGCCATGTTCTCAAAATACTCGGTCATGGTAGGCTCTTTTACTCTGGGCACAAATGTGCTGACGGCAATTACGCAGTCTGCTGTGAGCAAAGCGATGATGACTGCAAGGATGGGCTTTTTGAGGCTGTCCCATTCAAGCATTGAGAAGAATATCATCGCAGCTGCGATAGGCAGGAATCTGAGCATCCACATAAGTGATCCGCCCGGGAGCAACTGGAAAATAGGCTGTGCTGTTTTCGTTGTGAGCAATACGATGACGAGCGCAGTAATGAATCCTGCACGAGCGCGTCTCTTGCTTGCTACCGCACCGAATGCGGCAACCAGGAATGAGATTATACCGAAGTAAGAAGCGGCATAACCGCCCTTTACCTTATCAACGGGGTTAAGTGTTTTAAAGATGCTCTGGAAGAATCCTTCTGCAGCCTGGCTTGCATTGGATGTGTTGGATGCAAGACCACCCTTTAATGACGGGAACAATATGACGCCGATAAGGGCAAAACCGCATATTATCGCAACGATGAGTTCCAGATCTCTCTTACCTGATTTCTGGACCTTGTTCATGCCGGTAAAGCAGCAGAGTCTGTATACCAAAAGATACATGAGCCATGAGATTGCGACCATTCCCGTGTAACCTACGTGGCATCCGCACATAAGCGCAAATGTGATTGCAGTTCCGAGGAAGTTCTTAACTCCGCCCTTCTTCAGATATTCGTTGATGAATAAGAATGCCAGAGGGAAGATCGCGAGAATAAGGCTTCTCGGGAGGTTACCTTCAGCAAATAAAACGTGAAGGCTCTGCGGCATGAAGAACCACAGAAATCCGAATAAGAGACCCATAACAGGTCTTCTCTTTACGTAAGCCGCTATATTCCATGTGCATGAACCGATAAAGTAGATGATTCCGCTGTATACTGCGAATCCTTCAAAGATATAGTTGTCAGGGAAAAAGCCCGGCAGGCTTCTTGCAATGAACTGGCAGAAAGCCATGAGATATGCTGTGACCGGCGGCCAGTAACGCATCAGCTCGACACCGTTATACCAGACAGGATTATAAAGAGGCCACAGGTCGCCTGACTCTATGGACTTCAATACCCAGTCACCACGGTAGATGTGGTACATCGAGTCTGAGCCTTTGAACAAAACACCGCTGCGGCTTACGACACCTATGATGACAACGCCGATGAGCAGGTTTATGAAAAAGCTCAGGATAAGGACTATTTTCGATGCCTTGTTACTTTTCTGTTCCAAAACCCTTCTCCAGTCTTCCTATAGCTGCTTCTACTTCGTCAGCGTCGTTCTCATCTTCGATGCCCTCTGCTTCAGGGAATCTGACGCCGTATGTTCTGACAGGTGTCTCACTGCCTTCAAATCTTCTCAAGTGATATTCGATGGGCTTAACCGCTTCAGCGATCTGCTTAGCGAAGAACTCCGTCATATTCTCAAGTGAAGGAATGATCGCATTGAACGGTTCGATCTCGTTCATGACCTGGTTCTGATAAGGCTCGAAAACCTTCATGATCATCTTCTCAGGTTCAGTGAACTTGATGATGTTGTTACCTGTGGTATAGACCGTAGCAACGAACTCCCATGTATGAGGATGCGTGTCGCCCTTCTTACCGTCGAAAACGACGAAGTGGCTTGCGTTAAGATAAGCTTTAATTCTGTAATATCTGAGCATTGGTTCATCCTCCCTTATGCGTTGACCAGGGCTTCGTAAAGCGCTGTTGCGTTGCGTTTTTCATCTGTGTTATTCGCAAGAATGTTTTCGGGCATCTCAGTTTCAGGGATCTTACTCTCGATGATCTTCATTGCCTGCTCGGCGTTCTTTGAACCGAAGAGGAGAATGAATCCGTCTTTGCAGTATCTGATCCATACGACATCGTCGCCCAAGAGTTTGCTGTTCTTCTCGAAGAAGCTCATCATGGCACCCGTCTCAAGCTTTACCCTTACAAACGCGCAAGGCGTGATCTTTCTTTCATCGATCCTGTGAAGAAGTCTCATGATCTTTCCTTCACCGGTGATGATAGCAGCCTGGTTTCTTCCCATGATTACGTTGTCGAGATAATCGATATAGTTATTAAGTTCAGTGTTAACTGTTCTGATGCTGTCGACTTTTTTCCTTGCATCGATAAGCTTCATCGTGAAATAGATAACCGCAATGATGAGGAGCGCGATGAGGAGAATGAGCACGATCAGGAGATAAAGCTTGCTGCTGAGGTAAGCGTTATTCGTGAGCATGATCTCGTAATCGGTAAGAAGGCAGAGTCTGTACTCGGTGCCGTTGTACTCGAAAATGATTCCCGATGCGACATACTTTGTGCCTTCAAGAGAAATTATCGAATGCTTAACTCTTCCCTGTACGAGAGTAGCAAGGAAAGACTGTGCGCTCTGTGTGTTATAGAAAGTATCTGTTGAGAAAGTCTTATATACGTTAGTCTCACTGATGCTCTTAACGAAAAGGAAGTATTCGGAGTTATCGAGTGTCCAGTAACGCTGAGATGTGGAGTCGAGCATCTCAATCGTGTCTTCAACGAACGCATCGCCTGCGATGTCGCCATAGAGTTCGATCTGTCTTGCGACGATCTCAACGTAACCGTCCTGCTCCTGTGCGTAGAGCTCGGCTACACCCTGCTCGTAGTTGTGAATCTGCCAGACGGCAAATGCCGTGAGGAGAGTGGCCATCAGCATGACCGCTACTGTCATTAATATCAGTGTTTTCTTTGACTCTTTACTCATAGTACTTTTCCTTGTTATTAACTAACTCTCTAAATCTTCTGATTGCGTCTGATATTTTGCCGAGCTGTTCTCTTGCAGCAAGACGGAATTTCTCGAATTCCCTCGAAAGAGTATCGGTCTTCCAGCTGCTCTTTGTATTGATACTGTTAACGATTCCCGCAAGTCTTATAAAGAAAACAACGAAGTTATAGAAAGGCAGGAGCGCGACTACAGCCCATTGCTTCAGGTAGTAGCGCCGTGTTTCCGGGAAAGGCTTTAACAGATACTGTCCGATATAGAAATACATGTATCCGCATATGATGTAGAACGCGAAGATTGCACCCATAGAAAGCAATACCGTGGTGCTCGAATAACCATATGCCATAAGCACGATCAGAGCGAGATACCAGATCATTCTCGGGAATGCGAACGTGTGGTCGAAAAGCAAAGTATGGATATTTGTATCCGTAGCAAATCTCCACGGGCGGAGCTTACTCTGAGGATAAAGTCTTGCAACTTCAAGAGATCCTCTCTGCCAGCGCTGACGCTGTGTGTAGAGCTTGTTTACACTCTCAATAGGATCAGTGAAATAGATGGCGTCAACACAGATTCCGACCTTCTGCTTCTGCAGATATCTCATTTGGAAAGTAATCTCCGTATCCTCCGAGATGGTCTCTGTGTTGTACAGGTGTGACTTACGGATGGAGCTCATTCTGAATGCGGAGAAAGCGCCGGACAAAGTGTACATTGAGTTTGTCTCAGAGTCGAAGTTTCTTCCCGCAAGGAATGCCTGTGCGTATTCGCAGAACTCGATCCTTCTGAAAAGTCTTGCCTTGAATGACTTATACTTCTCGATCTTATCAGGTCTTATGAGAATTGAACCCGTAAGACATGTATATTCACGGTGATTCTCAAGATAGAGGATCATGTTGGTAAGAGCATTCTTCTCGAGCTGTCCGTCAGAGTCGATATTGATGAGGTATGAACCTGTACTGTTATAGATGGCAAGGTTCAAAGCTCTCGACTTACCCTGTCCGGAATTGAGCCAGTTCATACGGAGCTCAGGATATTTAGCCTGGGCTCTCGCGAATGCATCAAAGCTCTTATCCTGGCTCATGTTGTTAACGAGATAGATTTCCATGTGCTCATTCGGATAGTCGCTCTGGTGGATGGATTCGAGACATCCCTCAAGGCTGTCCTCTGAGTTATAAACCGGAATAATAAGCACGATGTCAGGCCAGATAGCCGGCTTTTCCATCTTTGACTTCTTGTGCTTCTGATGCAAAAGCACGAAGAACGAACCGATGGAAGGAAGTACTTCTACGAGGAGCGGAATGATGATCCACGCAAGCCAGTAAAAGAACGGGTTAACGATGTGTGTCATGAACTGGTTCATTTGGCATCTCCCCCGCTCTTTGCAGCTACTTCTTCTTTCTTGTGGTATCCGAAGTCGCCCGTCTTCATCTTAAGGACATGCGGCTTGGTGAATATGAAGAAGTACAGTATTACCTGAAGCACATAGAAAACGATCCTTCCTACGATTGTGTGTGCAACATAGTAGTAATCCGTTCCGAGGAAGTGGATCATGGTGCAGATTACGGAGATTCTTAACGCGTTAGTAAGCATCGTATAAAGCGTTCCTACGACAGCGATGTAGATACGCTCCGGAATGTTGTAGATTCCGTAGAACGAAAGAAGCGATAAGAATGCCGATATCTCGATAAAGCCGGAGCACTCAAGGTCGATATTGACCGTGATAGCGCCGTTAAGCGATTCGATGAAGATTACACCGTAACGGTAGTAAGCCTGGTAAAAGCCCGTTACTTTTCCGAATATTCCCGCGATGGCCGCAATGAGTCTTGCCAAAGGCAAAACGATCCACGGTCTTACGAGTATCAAGAGTATGAGAAAGATTCCGCAGGAGCCTAAAAGGTATCTCCAGAACTTAAGTCCTGCTTTTCGAAGTACACGGAGGAGCCAGACCCACAATGCGATTGCGGCGGCAGCGACTACATATATCATCCGGCCTTCTTTCTGCGATTAAGGGTGAAATAAGAACCTGCCGCAACTGTTGATAACAGCGCTACGAAAACAGGACCTGTCGATACACCCGATGTCTCAAGCATCGGCCAACCAACTCTGTGGAAGTGAACGAATATGGACTGTGACTCGTCAGGCTCGATTCCGCCGCACTCTGCAAGGGCAGCAATGTCGAACCAGAACTCAGTCTCATCCTGATGCTCTCCGACAGTAACATACATCTCACCAAGATAGTGGTCGCCGTCCTTTATGTCATAGATGCTTGAAGATGCCGAAGCATCAGCAAAATAGAATAACGCATAGTGATGTGTGCCTTCAGACAGTGAAGTCGCTTTATCATGCAAGCTCCAGTCGAGGCTTCCGTCAGGAGCTAACTCAACTGCAATGAGCTTTGTATGGGAATATCCGAAAATAACCGTTACTTCAAGGAACTCGGAACCATACTTGTAGCCTGTGTCCTGCTTGCTGAATTCGTTAGCGATGCAGTGAACGTAAGCGTCGCCGTCTCTCTGATAGATGGAGCCGTCAGCATCGTTATATGTGTTTTCCATACCGGATGAATCGTACTGGATCGTGATTACGGGATAGTAGTCCCAATCGTGATAGTCACCATCGATTACGATTTCTGAACCGTCGTTATAAGGAGCGGGTGTAGGTGTCGGATCGTCGGGATCATCGGGATTGTCGATAATGACATTGCTTGCGTCAGCAACTTCAGTGATGATGTCTCCGCCGAGATAGTAACCGAAATTGATCGTTGAAGAATACTGCGGGAGAAGGCTTGAAGGGATGGCGATCTCTGTGAGAGTAGGCGCTCCCCATACAGAATAATCACTGTTGAATGCGACCTGGATTCCGCCGTTATCCGCAGTATATGTCTGGTTATTTGAGTTATCGGTAACTTCGATGATGTTACCTGCTGCGCCGTTGTCTCTTACTGTAATGACGAGAACATAACCGAGGTCTGTCTTAATGTTGAACTGACCGTGGGTATTGTGTGTGTCACTTGACCATGAAGCTGAGTTCTGCTGGACTTCGTCCATGTAGATGTAGATCCAGTCGCCGTCCCAAACCATCGCAACGTCGTTTACGCGGCTGCTCTCACTTAAGCAGTCGTACTTGGTAACGCTGTCCCAGTCACTGAAATCACCGTCGACTGTGATGCCGGAATAAGCATCAGCTTTTACAGATATTGCTATAGTTGAAACAACCAGGCCGGCGATTCCAAAACCGCCGATTGCTTTGACTATTTTATTAAATATTCCCTTATTCATAGTCGCCTCCACATTTATGGGTGAATTATAACATGCCAAAATGCAAAATGTGGCAACTTTGTGAAGAAATTATTAAAGATTTTGGCAAATAGCCATTAAACGCGCTTAAAGTTATCTATAGCATTGTTTAGTTTGGCAATACATTTCCTCTCGTAATCCTGTTCAACAGGAATAGAGATGTTCTCAATGCCTTCCAATGCCTTCATCGCGAACTCCCTCGCCTTAATCGGATCGCCAAAACAGTTAAGCTCATAGAATCCCCTGATCCTCATCGTATTCGGGTCCGTGTCCTTTTCGACGTCATTGATTATCCTGTGATAGTATTCCTTCGCAGCTGAGGGTGTCGGGCGGTGATAAGAATAGTAGTAGATGAGGTTCATGTAAACGCCGATATCTGACTTGTTTACCGTTGCGGCATTAAGTATCCTCTCAACATCATCGACTGCTTCAGGCATCCTGTCGTAAAAACCGCAGGCATCGAGATACTGGAAATAGACAGGGAAATACATTTTGCGTTCTGTTTCCCATACTTTTTTAAGGTTTAATTCCCTGACGGATTTGAGGTCCAGTTTCTCGTAAGGGACGCCGGATCTCAAAAGGGATATTGCCCTCATCTGATAGCTGCCCAGAGAATTTTTCGAGTAGATCTTGGTCATTGTCGATAAGACCAGAATGAGTCTTCCGACCGTAAACAGCAGGACCCAGAAACCCGTGAGGAATACCAAAGATGCCGGGAAAGCATAGTAGATGGTAAACGACCAGATAATGCAGCCGGCGGAAATTCCAAGACCTGTGATGGTGGTCAGAAGACTAGTAGCCAGCATGTGCGACTTATCCTTTTGGATCATCTTATCGCCGTCGATCTCAGGGTGATTCTCTATATCAATGGCGGAGACTCCTGAGAAGGCAAGCTTGACCTTGTGTCCCCTGTATTCCCACTTGCCTGCACTGTTCCTGGAATATTTGAACCCGAACACTTCGATATCTGTCATTTTGGCGCAAAATGCCTTCGCCAAAGCCATCTGGTACAAAAGAAATATACCTGATACCATGATCAGACCGACCAGTCCCATCAGCACATCCAGGATCGGATTTGAGATAAATTCATATATATAACTCAGATATTCCATGCAATCTCCGTGATAATTATCCAACAAGTCTAATTAGTATAATTCCGCATATATGTTAGCATTTGCATATCGATCAGGAAACAACGGAAGGTGCGCCATGTCATCAGGCAAAAAGTTCTGGACATTAAGATACATCATCATCAATGCGACATACTTTGCCGTCTATAGCGGCATCCATGCTTATGCATCAGTTTTCCTTCTCGAAAAGGGTTTCTCCAACACACTTATCGGAATCACCCTCGCGCTCGCAAACATCCTGTCCGTCCTCTTCCAGCCGATCGTGGCAGGTCTCATCGACAAACAGGGCAAACTCACAAACCGTAACGTCTCAATGGCATCGACGGCGCTCCTTCTTATAGGTTCCGTACTTCTTCTGTTGATCAAGAACGGCATAGTGGTGATATTCATAATATTCGCTCTTATCTATATGGTTCAGATGGTCTATCAGCCTATCATCACTGCAATGTATTTCGAATATGAAGCAGCAGGATGCAACATCTACTACGGTCTTGCAAGGGGCCTCGGCTCATGCGGATTTGCGATCACATCGATCTTCACCGGCAAGGCGATTGGATGGTTCGGCGTCAACATCCTCATGATCCTGGACATTATTTTCCTGTCCATAGCTCTGGTCGTTTTATTCTTCTTCAAAAAGCCTGAAGTTAAGACTGCGCCCGTAGCAAAAACGGAGACAGCGCACAACAATCTCATAAGCTTCATCAGGACATATCCGTCCTTTATGCTGTTCGTACTCGGCGCCGTGTGCTTCTTCTTTGCCCACAACGCGATCAACGACTACATGATCCAGGTCATCACTCCCTTGGGCGGAACCGAGACACAGATGGGTATCGCCGTCAGCTGTGCCGCATTCCTGGAGCTCCCCACAATGGCCCTGATCAATAAGATAATGAAGAAGATCTCGGTAAAGAATCTCCTTCTCATCTCGGGCATCGCTTTCTTCATCAAGCATCTCCTGATGCTCATTGCGCCCAACATGGCTGTCGTATATATCAGCCAGGCTTTCCAGATGTTTGCATATGCGGTCTTTATCCCTGCCGGAGCTTACTTCGTAAACCAGACCATGGCACGCTTAGACCAAGTCAAGGGCCAGGCCTATATCAACTGCTCGATCACTTTGGGCGGTGTTTTCTCAAGCCTCGTCTGCGGCCGTCTTCTCGACATCAAGGGTGTCGATTTCATGCTGACCGTAAGCGTAATCGTTACAGGCATTGGCCTCGCTATTGCTTTCGTTGCTTTAAAGCTCTGGCGCGAAAAGCGTCAGGCATCCGTATCCTGATCACTCTGTGGCAATTCTGAGGAAAAGGCACTCTTAATCTAAATTCAGTATTGAACAATATACAATACCGCGTTATACTCCCCTTAAGATAAGGCTGGAAACCTTAGGGAGAAGATTATATGAGCAACGATTGCAGTTTAAAATATCCATTACTCATGGTTCACGGAATGGGATTCCGCGACAGAAAGCATCTGTGCTATTGGGGCAGAGTTCCCAAGAGACTTGAATCTCTTGGTGCAGAAGTCTTCTTCGGACATCAGGATTCCGTAGGTTCCGTTGAGAGCAACGCAGACATAATCGCCAAAAGCTTGGACGAAATCCTAGCCAAGACAGGTGCCGAGAAGGTCAATATACTCGCGCATTCCAAAGGCGGACTTGAAGCAAGATATCTCATCAATCACGGCTATGCAGACAAGGTCGCATCAGTTACCACGATCGACACTCCCCACCACGGTTCAAAGACAGTAGACTTTCTTATGAAAGCTCCAAAGTGGATGGTGAAGACTGCCGCATGGGGCACGGACGTCTGGATGAAGATCCTGGGCGACAAGAATCCTGACAGCTACGACTGCTTCGATCTTTTCACGACCAGGACAGCAGAACAGTTCAATATTGATAACCCTGCTCCCGACAACATTTACTGCCAGAGCTACGCATTCAAGTGCAGGGGTTCATTCTCTGACCCGGTGTTCTGCATCACTTATCCTGTCGTCAGGAGATTCGACGGCGATAATGACGGCTTGGTATCAGTAGCTTCAGCCAAGTGGGCAAACTTCAAAGGCGTTCTCACCACACCTTCTTACAGGGGCGTCTCACATGCAGATGTTGTTGACATCAGACGCAGAAGACTTACTTCGCGCGCTGCCACATCAGAAGGTGAAGTTACAGACATCACGAACTTCTATGTGGACATCGTAAAAGAACTCAAAGAGATGGGCTATTAAATCTTTCCTTCAAAAGATCAACTACGGAATCTTCTTCGTTACTGCCGATGATGTGAGTGGCGATCTTCTTTAGTTCGTCCATTGCATTAGCTACAGCGTAGGATTCATCTGCGATCTTGAACATGGAAATGTCGTTCAGGGAATCTCCGAAAACAACGAGCTTCTCAAATCCGAGCTGTTCTTTAAGCTTGAGGATCGACTTTGCTTTTGTGCAGTTCTGAGGGCAGATCTCGAGCCAGAATTCGTCTCTGTAAGTGTCCTTCTGGAACAGGCTTTCCCAACCTTTATACTGCTTAACCTTTTCATACAAAGGTGCTATGTGCTCACGGGCACCGATCATGGTAACGTAGCCGGGAGCTCCCTGGAACATCTCATCCATTGTTTCTGCCTTTACCATGGACGGATCATCTTTATAGTAATCGATATAGCCTTTGAGACCTTCCGTGTGATCTGCCGGCATGTATGTGCGGATCATTATGTCATCCAGAAAACAGGACACAAAACCGCATGACGGAAGTTCCGGAAGCATCTGCTTTAGAAGCTCCACTTCCTCTTTTGTGAAAACGGATTTCTGAATATGCCTGCCGGTTGTGTTGTCTGCCAGGACGGCTCCGTTTCTGGTTATTACGGGAAGTTTTATCTCCAGTTCTCCCGTGATGACCCTGGCACTCTCGATCGATCTCGCGGTAGCAAAAGTGAATGGCAGACCCTGCCTCAGAAGTTCGTTTAAAGTCTTTATCGTATATTCAGACAGCTTCTCATTATTCCTCATCAGAGTGCCGTCAAGATCAGAAACATAGAGTGTGTCATTCATATCCGTTATACCTTTTTAATAACTATCTCAGCCGTGAATCCGCCGCCTTCGCGGTTCCTCAGTTCAAGTTCGGCGCCCATCTTTTCCATGAAGCGTGACGCGAGATAAAGACCCAGGCCGCTGCCGTCCTTGCTCGAATCTGAAGCTGCGGAACCGC
>X410_Impala__coassemble_25_pt1 | contig 41186 bp, 33 predicted proteins | sample X410_Impala__metabat2_low_PE_001 | metagenome-assembled genome bin X410_Impala | reverse complement strand
TCCTTATCGAGAAGATCGAAGAAAAAGACGGAAAGACTGTTGCAGAGGGTTATACGGCCAATTACATAAGGACTTTTGCGGACTGTGAAGGCAGGGAGTTTTCGAGAGGCGATATCGCAAAAGGCGTGATTACCGCTTCTGACAAAGAGACATGCCTTATGAAGCTTGGTAAGTAAAAATACGGCAAAAGTATGGCTATAGCCGTATTGGTTACCGTATCGCGGAGTCCCTGCAAGCGTAACATTTTAGACTTATAGCGTAAAAAATTAATCAAATCTTTATAACATTTAATATTTACTGTGTTAGAATGAAACCATTAAGAAAACTTCATTTGGGGGTTGTCTGTGGACAGTAACACAGCAAAATTCGATTTATCCGGTGATAGAACCGCTGATGTACACGCTCTGATGTCTTATGTGCTGAGCGCGCTCAAGGAAAAGGGCTACAACCCTATTAATCAGCTGGTCGGATATTTTATTTCCGGCGACCCTACGTATATCACCAACTATAAGGGAGCAAGAGGTCTCATCAAGAGAATCGACAGAGACGAGCTTCTTGAGGTAATCATCAACGATTATTGCTCCAGACTGTAAAAGGGTTTAAGATACCGATGATAAGCGGTACCGGCGGCTTATGCCGCCTTATTTTTTGTTTTCGAAAGGATACAGGATTATGGGCAATGCACCCGGCAGAGTAATGGGAATTGATTTCGGCACCAGACACATCGGTGTTGCGGTATCAGACGAGTTGAGAGTAATTGCCAGGGGCATTGAGACGGTCAACTGGAACGGCGAGGATCCCGAGTGGGCATTAAACCGCATCTGCGAGATCATCAAAGAGATGGACGTAAAAGCCATTGTTCTGGGACGTCCGGCCAGAACTGACGGCACCAGGTCTGAGACACAGGACAAAGCTGAGGCTTTCGGCAAGAGCCTGGCCGAGAGATGCGGCATAGAGCCTGTTTTCAAGGATGAACGTTATACGACGGTCCTGGCTTCAAGATATCTTCACGAGAGCAACATCAAGGCCAAGAAGCAGAAGAAGGTCATTGACCAGGTCGCTGCAGAGATCATTCTGCAGGATTACCTTAATACTTTGTAATCAAGCAAGTTACCCGATTGTTTGTTATAATTAAAAATTATGTTTACGCGCGCGTGCGTGAATCCTAAAGGAGAAAAACTATGACAGAAGATAACAATATGCCTGAGATCGGACCTAAGGACGAACTTATTGATGCAATCGCCGAGCTCGACGATGAAGGCGACAGAGTGATCGAACTCAAGGACGAGGAGACAGGCGAGACAACAAAGGCTATCGTTGAGAGCACATTCCTCTTCAACGGCAATAACTATGTTGTTCTTATCCTCGATACTGACGAGACGGATGAAGACGGCGAGATCATTCAGGATTATGTGATCATGCGCTTTGTTGATAAGGGCGGTGACGTTCTTCTCGAGAGCCTTGTCGAGAAGGAAGAAGACGTAATCTACGATTATTACGAAAAGCTCTGCGATGAGCTTTACGGCGACGATGAAGAATCAGAAAACGAGTAACAAACCTACCGGTCTTAAGAAGAAGATCGCCATCGAGAAGGACCGCAAGGCCAAGCTCGCTGGCGAGCATCTCAAAGACAGCAAGAACGATGAGCTGATCGTGCTCAGGGATCCTTACAGCAAGAAGGATTACTACATGTCGCGCATTGATTCGTTTACGCTCATGAAGACCGAGTATGTTGTCATGTATAATTACGTGCCTGATGACGGAAGCCATTCCAAGCCGGAGCTTGTAATCATGCGCACGGCAATAGGTGAGAACGGCGACAGGGTCTACTATTCGATAAAGGACGGAGAAGAGCTTGAGAAGGCTTTCGTGTTCTTTATGAGAAGGTACTACGGAGCGCAGGCACCTGAGACAAGAGCTAAGAACGGAGTATCCTCCGGAGATCAGAAGTAAATATGAGTTTTTGGCAGAAAGCCTGGATCAAGATTTCTACTTTGCTGAAGGCGGTTTTGACGCTTGCGGTTTTTCTTTGTCTTGAATACGGGGTTTTCTCCGCTTTTATATATTTCGGCATAGACCGTCAGATCTATAAAGGGTTATATAATTTCATAACCTGTGTTCTGGTCTTTGCTGCCATGTTCTTCTACAATCTTTTTTGTTCCAAGAGGAAAGAACCGGTTTTCAGGCTGAGCAAAGTTGGCCCCGATCAGGTTGCCGCTCTGATCGTCATCGGTTTGGGAATGCTCGGATTTGTAACAACATATCTGGGTGTCGTTGATCTTATCTCTGAATATTTAAAGCCTGTTAACGAGGCAATCGAGGAATACCGCGATAGCGTTGACCGTTTCTCCGAAGTTCCCCAGATAGTAATTCCTTTGTGGGATTCATTTCTGTATGTTTTCACTTTGAGCTTTTTCGTTCCGGTGACTGAAGAGATGACTTTCAGAGGTGTTTTCTTTGGCGAACTTCGAAAAGGATTCGGACCGTGGATATCGGTTGTCTTATCTGCCATCGGATTTGGTCTGATGCACGGCATTTCCGTCCATATTGGGTATGCGCTGGTCTGTGGATTGATTATTGCTTCCTGTTATTATCTGACAGATAGCCTTGTGGCACCGGTTATTCTTCACACGATATTCAATATTTTCGGTTCCGGTATACCGACACTGATGACTTTGGATTGCTTCAAATTTACCCAGGCAACCGTCAATTCATTCATGTTTGTCGTCAATATGGTCTCCATCGTATTTATGCCGCTTGCAGTAGTTGCAATGGCATATCTGGTTATAGTAAAACGCAAGAAAGAAATGGCGGCCAAGGCCGGTGCTGAGATAGTGTCAGTTACTGTTCAGACACCTGAAGAGCCTTCTGAAGACAAAGAAGTGACTGATGAATCCGTGGAAGCTGAAAACATTCAGACAGAAGACGTAAGTGAGGCTGACTCATGAAGAAGCATGCCCGTCTGACATTCGGAATAACAAAGAAAAAGCGTTTTGGCGTAACGCTGCTTGTAGTTGCGGCTGTTCTTGTCATGGCTTCAATGATTCTTGGTTATGTCGGAGTTTTCGGACTAAGATCAGAGCTTTGCGAGATTGCCGTTACGACCGATAAGGCAGGCGATACCTTCGGAGGAACGGGAATCAACTGTGATCTTATTCCGAACATAAATCTCATCAGGGATCCTTCTTTTGAAAGCTCAACCGGCTATTCGAGCATGCTCGTTGCTGGAGCTTCGGATTCGAGTGTGTTCTTAACTCCTGATGCCGTTGCAGCTGCAGGTTATGACACGAATAACTGCGAAGGCGATACGGCAAGGATCATCTCCATAGACAGTGACGGTGTAATGAGTGAGAAGTTCACCGGAACCATTACGGGATTTAAGCCCGCAAGACTCGGAGTAGTCACCCAGATAAAAGATACCAAGGGTCTTTGGGATGAAGACCATATCAGATATATGGCTTTCTACAATAATACAGCTGTTGCACTTACCACGAACGGAAGAATGATATACGATGCCACGAACAGCCAGCTTGCAGGCATTGTAGATTCAGACGAAAAGTTTATACTGATCGATTCAAATGATACCGGTTTTGTGGTTGCTTCATTAAGCGGTTCTGTTTATTTCTCCCAGGACGGAAAGAACCTTGTTCTTATGTATGACCCCGGTGAAGAAAACAGAGGCGTGCTCTGCGGGATCGGAAGCAGCGGTTCCACTTTTGCAGTCTGTTACAGTGACGGAAAGGTAGTTACCGTAAACAACGGGAAGGTAGCTCTTTCAAGACTTCCCGATTCCGGAATTACGTCTTTCGCGTCTGACGGAGAGAAGTTTATCGCAAGCGATAACAAGGGTAATATCTATTCTTCATCCAACGGGATCATTTTCGAACTTATCGGAAGATCTGATCTCCTCAAAGACGATGCAAAGCCTATCGCACGTGCAAGTGAGGGCATTTTCTGTTTTGTAATTAATAATTCCAAGGCGGTAATCGTCAGAACCGGAGAAGAAGGCTATGTGATCGAAGAGACAGATATCTCCAAGTCCACAGGTGCTGAACTTGATTCTGTTTATCTTACTGATTCCGGACTTATCATCGCAGGCACGACAGATAAGAAAGCTTTCGCGATCAACCTTCTTACTGGCAAGGTTGCAGCGCTTAATTCAGAGAACGTCATCATCGAAAACATTATCGGCGTAAACGGTGATAAGGTCTATTACGATTCAGGAAAAGAAATCTATAAGTCACAGATTCTTTCAGAGTTTACTCTTGAAGGTAATCTTGAAGGTGTGGACATCATATCCGATGACATTCTTATAGCAGGTCACATGCAAAAAGCTGCAGGCGGAATGGTAGTTTCCTCCGGTGAAGAAAAATGGGATATCTCCGATGAATCCGCATGGAATGTATACGGAGAAGGAACAAATGTAGCTGTTACCGACAGAGCCTACAGCGGAAGGAGCGGCGCAAGACTTACCGGAAACGGCAACAATGTTCATGCACTGACACAGGAACTCCCCGGACTTGCAGCGGATAACTTTATTTCCGGTACATTCTACAGATTAAGTTTCTATGCAATGTCTGATAATCTTCCCGAGAAAGCATACTGCTGGCTTGAAGGTGACGGATTCGGAAGATACGGTATAGAGCTTACCCAGCTCGGCGGCAACTACAAATACTACAGTTATGTTTTCGCTGTTACGGACCAGGTCATTTATGCAGATTCCGTAAGGCTCAGCATAGCGTTTGAGGGATCGGGCTCAATCCTTATCGACAGCTTTTATCTTGGCCCCGACAGCTACAGTACTGCAGGCATTCCGCAGTACTATGCAGATACTCTTGCATCCGGAAAACCTTCCGCGATAAGACTTAACAACCTCAATATCGGAAGATCCGGTTTTGCTGATACCTCGCTTTATCTCATGAGTTCCGATTCTGTATCAAACAGCTGTGAAGGAACTGTAAGCACTGCCGAATATAGTGAGGGTGCCATAGCGGTCTCGGATTATTCCAGCATGTCCGTAACCACATCTCTCGAAGACAGCTTAAAGCTCGTAAAGCAGTGCAATTCTTCACCCTGGCTCGTTATCGGACCTTATGTTAACCAGAGTGATATCGACAAGCTCCTTGAATACCTTTGCGGTTCGCTTACATCAGAGTACGGCGGACGCAGAATCGACAACGGAACCGCGCTTCCGTGGAGCAGACAGTTCACAAGATTCTACATCGAGATCGGTGACAGCGAAAAAGTATTCAAGAGTGACGTCCAGAAAGCATCTTACGTAAACTATGTCATCTCGATGTTTTCACAGTCTGAATACTTCAGCGACATCAAGGATAAGACGGTATTCCTGGACGGCATGATGTACGACGGCGGCACGATGATGTCTGATGCAGACAATCACACGATGGAAACTACGCTTGTCGCCAATGACAGCTCTGCAACTTATATTGAAAATATCGAGACAAGTTATATTCTCGCGCGTTATGATTCACCTCACGTCGTATCAGGTACAAACGGAGGAGAATACATAAACAAGCTTTATGCCAGCGGAAGCAACTGCGGTAAGATCCTTTCTGCGGTGCTGACGGGAGAAGCTGATTTTGCAGAGATGATGCTTTTCGACTGTTCGATCAATTTTGTCCCTTCAAAATACACGGATAAAGACATGTTTACGGGCAAGAGCGAGTTTATCAACATGCTGACTGTCTCAGGTCTCATGACCGGTTTTACGGGCTACGATGAGCTCTATATTGATATCAAGGAGCCTCTTGACCAGTCGTCCACTCAGAATGTCGATACGTTTGTATCAAACGTTACCGCAGCCTGCTTCAATAAGGGCCCGAAGTCGTACCTCATTATCGCGAATGCTTCAAATACCCAGCAGAGCTTCCTTATCAACGATAACAAGCTTGGCCATACTGACGGCATTATCAGGCGTTACGATGACAAGGGAAGACTCTTAAACGAGAGATCAATGGGCACGGAACATCTGAGACACATCCTCCAGCCCGGAGAATTCATAATCGTCGAGATAGATTCAAAAGGATAAGATCAGGAATTCTGACCTGAAAGAATGAACCTGATAAGTTCGTCTGAAGCCTTTGTGCAGCTGTTTTTCCACTGTTTGCAGAGTTTTGTTGCCGCAGCTTCGTCATCAACAGTAAGTGTGGCGGAGAAAGGCTTTTCGCCGCCTGCATAACTTAAGTTAACGCGGAATTTGCCGCCTTCGATGATCTCCATAGAGGCATTGATGCCTGAATTTGCAGCCATATCGCTGACGATCGAATTTGCCGCCTCATCAAGACGTGCGCGCAGAGGAGCGTTGAGGGAGGACAAAAGGTCGTTTAAAACGGCCCTTCCGCCGTCGGTGAGAGTAAGATTCTCCGTAGAACCTACGGCATCACCCGTAAATGCGCCGGAACTGCTCTTATCCATGAGATTGCCTGATATCAGTTCTTCATATGATCTCGAAAACGTGAAAAAGTCCGTATAGAGCGATTTCATGCACTTTTCCATCAGGAGATGGTAACTTACGCCGGGTGCACGGTCGACTAAGTAAAGTATCTGTATTTTTGATTCTGCTATAGAAATATCAGACATATTTAATCCTTGGCAAATGTAATGAAATCCTGATGCAATTATACTCGTAAATCGATTTTTTCGGGTGTATACTCTGTATGATTTTTGAATTAAACCTGTAAGGAGAACTAAACAATGATTACATTTGATTACCAGAACGCCCTCGACTTCATCGGCGGCGAAGAGGCAGTCGCAAGAATGGAGCCCCAGGTTAAAGCCGCTTCTGATATGCTTCACAAGAAGAACGGCCCCGGAAATGATTTCCTCGGATGGCTCGACCTTCCCACAAATTATGATAAAGAAGAATTTGCCCGTATCCGCAAGGCAGCTCAGAAGATCAGAAGAGATTCTGACGTTCTCGTTGTAATCGGTATCGGCGGTTCATATCTCGGCGCACGTGCCGTTATCGAGCTCCTTGGCCACTCTTTTGCCAACGCAGCTTCCAAGAAGGTTAGAAAGAGCCCTCTCATCCTTTTCTGCGGTAACTCCATCAGCGCTACATATCTTGCAGATATGATGGACATCATCGAAGGCAAGGATATCTCCCTCAACATCATCTCAAAGTCAGGCACAACAACAGAGCCTGCTATCGCTTTCCGTATCCTCCGTGCATACATGGAGAAGAAGTACGGCAAGAAGGAAGCACAGGAAAGAATCTATGCCACAACAGATAAGGCAAGAGGAGCTCTTAAGGGTCTGGCTGACGAAGAAGGTTATGAGAGCTTTGTAGTACCTGATGACGTAGGCGGAAGATTCTCCGTTCTTACAGCTGTAGGACTTCTTCCTATCGCTGTTGCAGGCATCGACATCAGAGAACTCATGAAGGGTGCCAGAGATGCTTCCAAGGCTTATAAGAAACTTCCTTTCGCAGAGAATCCCTGCTATCAGTATGCAGCAGTACGTAACTGCCTCTTAAGATCCGGCTACTCAACTGAAGTTATGGTTAACTATGAGCCTTCATTCCACTTCATGACAGAGTGGTGGAAGCAGCTCTACGGTGAGTCTGAAGGTAAGGACAGAAGAGGTATCTTCCCGGCAGGCGTTGATAACACAACAGATCTCCACTCCATGGGTCAGTTCATCCAGGACGGTGCTCGTATCATGTATGAGACAGTTGTACAGATCGACCAGCCCAGAAGATCTTTCGAGATCCCTAACGACAAGGATAATCTCGACGGCCTTAACTTCCTCTCCGGCATGGACATGAACGAAGTTAACAAGAAGGCAATGCAGGGTACAGTTCTTGCTCACGTTGACGGTAACGTACCTAACCTTGCAATCCACATGTCTGAGCAGAATGCTTACGCTCTCGGTGAGCTCATCTACTTCTTCGAGAAGGCTTGCGGCATCTCAGGTTATCTCCTCGCCGTAAATCCTTTCAACCAGCCCGGTGTTGAGGCTTACAAGAAGAACATGTTCGCTCTTCTCGGCAAGCCCGGCTACGAAGATCAGAAGGCTGCTCTTGAGGCAAGACTCAACAAATAATTAAAGGCAAGCAATTGCTTTGAACAGACGGGGGTCCGCGTAATGCGGCCCCTGTTTTATTTGTTTATCCTGCGCCAGAAGACCGGATTGTATATTTTGTACATATGATTTATATGGAACGGAAAATCCGAAAAATCTATAATATTTTTTAGGAATAAGGTTATCCGGAAAAACTCCGGTTTTGGTTTATCACGGGAGGATCTATTTATGAAAAAGAAGTTGTTGCTTAAGGCAATGGCTGTATCTTTGTCTGCTGTATGCCTTGCAGGATGCACACAGACACCTGCATCAGAATCTGTAACTAGTGAAACAGAGGTTGAAACAACCACTACTACGACTGAGGCTTCTATTGAAGAGACAGATACTGAAACAAACACCATTACAACAGAGATTACAGTTGAGGAGTCAGATAACAGCACAGCAGAACCGGCAGTTGATATCGACATTTCAAATCCGGATTCGATTTGTAAAACGGCAAAGGAATTTGGTATGTATGAAGCCGATTCTTATGCAGAATATTTCGCTGTGACCAAACCTGATGAAGTGGATTATTCTTCAGTTTACTATGATATCAAGGACAGCGAAGAAGCTAACAAGTGGTATTGGGCCAGCTATCTCATAAATGAAAGCACATCTCCGGAAAATCTTGTAACTGAATGTGTTATTTGCGTGGATTACAAAGAGGTGGTGGATGATACTGAACCCAATTACCTTACTGAAATCCATATGATTACTTTTATTGACGAAGAATCAGCGAATGAGTTATATGAGCTTACCCGCCAAAGGATTTGTGATTATGATCACTTTTCTTCCGGCGAAGAGAACGGATATTCATATTCAATAAGCTATGTTGGGACAGAAACGCGAAGGCTGGCGATAGGTGTATACAAAAAGGGAAATACAGTTATTTACATTAACAACAGTGGCAATATAGTTCCGGAAAACAATTGCTGTGAGTTTTTCTGTAATGAACTGGGATTGGTATCACCAATGACTTTGATTAAATAACATTAATTGAGGGCACATTAACTAAATGGGGTATCTATGATCAGAAATTTTTTTGCGGTTGCTATGGCAACTGTTATGACGGCTATTTGTTTTGCAGGTTGTTCGAATGCACCTGTTGAAGAATCTGATACCGGCACAGAGAGTTCGGCTATAGAGAGTTCGATTTTCGCGGAGTCTTCTGTTACAGAGGCAGAAAGTTCAGTTGTGACCGAAGTTCAGGCAGAAAAAGATGTCATTGGTGCTGCAAAAGTTTACGGCATGACAGAGGTCAACGATCACCGGGAAATGATCAACCTGTGGGGCGGCTTTGATTCTGCATCTGTCTATTACATTGCCAAGGATAGTGGTGAAGCAACATCCATGTATTCTTCGATCTTTAATCTGGACGGGAAGTCTTTTCCCGATGTTAAAGCAACTGAACTGGTAATGTGCATCGACAAAAACGCAGCTGAATCGAACGGCAGATCCACAACATCAGAGATCTACGGGATAACGCTTGCTGATAACGCATCAGCCAAGGCATTGTACGATGCATTTTCGCAAAAGAAAGACTCGTACCGGTATTCTTCCGGAACAGCTAACGGCTACACATATACGATCGGCTTTTATGAATCCGCTAACGGCTGCGTGGCCGTAGGAACATTCATGAAAGACAATGTTGTCATAAGGATGCTCAGCATCGGTGATTTTGAAGCAGCAGATAAATGCATAAGTTTCTTCTGCAGTGAACTCGGGTTCGAATCACCGCTGTCGTTGAAGTAATAATATACATTTGCGGAGGGCCGGGATTCACTTCGGATTCCGGCCCTTTTTCGAGCGTGTGAAGGAAGGACGCAGAATATACAGTAAATTGCTTCCTGTACTGTACGATTTGCGTATTTTGGCGCGAAAATACGTAATCCGTACAGTGAAGCGGGGTGTTTTACTGTGCGATTTGCGTACGGCATCTTTTCGCTTATTTATTATTTGAATAAAGAGCCTCTAACTTGTATAATTAACCGCGTAATTTATGCATAAATGAGGTAATTACTATGATTTCAACACTCGAAAACGGCGCTTGGTTATTAAACGGCGTTGAACTCATCGAAGATTCAGGCAGTGCAGCTGAGGCAGTTGCTGCCAAGTCAGGCAAGGCAGCAGACAAGGTTTCTGCAAAGCAGGGTACTATCGCTTATGGTATCCTCAAGGATCACAACACATCAGATAACATGGAGCAGCTTAAGATCAAGTTCGACAAGCTGACTTCACACGACATCACATATGTAGGAATCATCCAGACGGCAAGAGCTTCAGGCTTGGAGAAGTTCCCGATCCCTTACGTTCTTACTAACTGCCACAACTCACTTTGCGCAGTAGGCGGAACGATCAACGAAGATGACCACATGTTCGGTCTTACAGCTGCCAAGAAGTACGGCGGAATCTATGTACCTCCTCATCAGGCAGTTATCCACCAGTATGCAAGAGAGATGCTCGCTACATGCGGCGGCATGATCCTCGGTTCTGACTCACACACACGTTACGGTGCACTTGGTACAATGGCAATGGGTGAGGGCGGTCCTGAGCTCGTTAAGCAGCTCCTCTCACAGACATACGATATCAAGATGCCTGACGTTATCGCTATCTATCTCACAGGCGAGCCGATGAAGGGCGTAGGTCCTCAGGACGTTGCTCTTGCTATCATCGGTAAGGTATTCAACTCCGGCTATGTTAAGAACAAGGTAATGGAGTTTGTAGGCCCCGGTGTTGCAAGCCTCTCTGCTGACTTCAGAATCGGCATCGACGTAATGACAACAGAGACAACATGCCTTTCTTCGATCTGGCAGACAGATGAGAAGACAGAACAGTTCTTTGAGATCCACGGCAGAAAGGGTGATTACAAGAAGCTCGCACCTGCTGACGTTACTTACTATGATGGCGCTGTTATCGTTGACCTTTCAACGATCAAGCCTATGATCGCCATGCCTTTCCATCCTTCGATCGCTTACGAGATCGAGTATGTTAATGCAAATCTCGAGCAGATGATCGCTGAGACAGAGGAAAGAGCAAAGGTTTCTTTCGGCGACAAGATCGAATATTCACTTAAGGACAAGATCCAGGGCGGCAAGCTCATGGTAGATCAGGGTATCATCGCAGGATGCGCAGGCGGCGGATTTGAGAACATCTGCGCTGCAGCTGACATCATGAAGGGCAAGTACATCGGTTCAGATAAGTTCACAATGTCCATCTATCCTGCATCAACACCTGTTTACATGGAACTCGTAAGAAACGGTGTTGCAGCAACTCTCCTTGAGACAGGCGCTATCCTTAAGACAGCATTCTGCGGACCTTGCTTCGGTGCAGGCGACACACCTGCCAACAATGCATTCTCCATCCGTCACTCCACAAGAAACTTCCCGAACAGAGAAGGTTCAAAGGTACAGAGCGGCCAGATTTCTTCCGTTGCACTCATGGATGCAAGATCCATCGCCGCAACAGCAGCAAACAAGGGCGTTCTCACACCTGCTACAGAGTTCACGGGCGAGCTCAACAACTACGCTTACACATTCGACAGCAAGATCTACGCTAACAGAGTCTTCGATTCCAAGGGCGTTGCAGATCCCGACACAGAGATCCAGTTCGGACCCAACATCAAGGACTGGCCGAAGATGGAAGCGCTCCCTGAGAACCTCGTTCTTCAGGTCGTATCCGAGATCCACGATCCCGTTACTACAACAGACGAGCTTATCCCTTCAGGCGAGACATCTTCTTACAGATCCAACCCGCTCGGCCTTGCAGAGTTCACACTCTCCCGTAAGGATCCTGAGTACGTTGGCCGCGCTAAGAACATCCAGAAGGCTGAGGCAGCACTTGTTGCAGGCGATAAGCCCTGTCAGGCAGTTGAAGGCCTCCACGATGTAATGCAGGTTGTAAAGAGCATCGTATCTTTCGAGCACGGCGATAAGAAGGCAATCGGCTTCGGTTCATGCATCTTTGCAGTTAAGCCCGGTGACGGTTCTGCAAGAGAGCAGGCTGCTTCCTGCCAGAAGGTACTTGGCGGATGGGCTAACATCGCAAACGAGTATGCTACAAAGAGATACAGATCCAACCTCATCAACTGGGGTATGCTGCCTTTCATCATCGAGAAGGGCGATCTCCCGTTCTCGAACCTTGATTACATTCTCTTCCCGGGAATCAGAACGGCAGTCGAGACAAAGGCTGATACGATCAAGGCGATCGCTATCAAGGGTACAGAGACAAAGGAATTCACTTTGACTCTGGGCGACCTCACAGACCGTGAGCGTCAGATAATCCTTGACGGATGCCTCATCAATTTCAACAGACAGAAATAAGAACTTATGAGGGGTGCCAAAGCGGCACCCCTTTACACATTACGGAATATGAACGGAAAACCGGCACCCCGCAAAAGGGAACAGCAGATCACATTAAACTACATCTTTAAGCAGTGGATAATCCCGCTGTTCTTTATTACTGTGGGCGCAGTTATCGCGGCGTTTGCTTTGGAGGAATTCTTAGTTCCGTTTACTATCCTTGACGGCGGTGTCGTCGGCATCTCGATGATCATAAGCCAGCTGTCCGGGCTTCCTTTGGGTATTCTTACGATCGTTCTGAACATTCCGTTTATGATCCTCGGATTCAAACGTCTGGGTATGAGATTCCTCGTAAAAGCCATCTATGCGATGGTTATATTCTCAGTATTTCTCGGCGTGTTTGAAGATATGAAGGCTGTCACGGAACAGGAGATCCTGGTCGTTGTATTTGGCGGCGTTCTTTTAGGTGTAGGTGTCGGTCTCATCTTAAGACACGGCGGCTGTCTGGACGGCACCGAGATCGTAGCGATGTTCCTGTCGAAAAACACAGAGTTTTCCGTAGGCCAGATCGTACTGTTCTTCAACATCATTATTTACGGCATGGCAGGTTTTCTGTTCGGACCTGACAGAGCGCTTTATTCACTTCTCACATACTTCATCACATCGAAGATAATCGATATCGTCGAAAACGGAATGGAGCAGGGCAAGTCGGTAATGATCATTACAGATCACGGCAAGGATATTGCTGATGCCATCTATACGCAGCTAGGCAGAACATGCACGCAGATGGAAGGTAAGGGAATGGTCAGCAACGGTAAAAAGACTGTCCTTTACTGCGTAATAACGAGAGTCGAAGTCCCTGCGATAAAGAAGATAATCAACGATGCAGACGTATCTGCATTTATGACTATTTCAGATGTTTCCGAGATCGTCGGAAACCATATTAAGAAAAAGAAAAGCGCCGCACACAGAAAGTGAACGGCACTAAAATGCTCTTACTTTTATAAGGTATTACTTCTTACCGAATGTGTTATTGAGAGTATCAACATCGGGAAGGTCTACGTTTACTTTCTTCTCGACTGTCTCAATAGCCTGATTTGCTACCTTTTTAGCGTTCTCGTCTGCAGCAACCTTGCCCAATGCATCCTGTGCAGCGCCTACAGCTTTGTTTACATCTAAGTCCATAAAAGACACCTCCGTATTTTGATATAATCATTCTATCACTATCGGTTTACATTGGAAAAGCATTCAATACCGTGCCCGGGATCACGTCCGGTTCAGTTTGTGATTTTGTATGGTCATAAAGAGGTCACATCTTTTTTCTATACTCACGATGAACGAAGACGGATGTCGTGGAAAGGAACAGAAAAGATGAAAAAGAATTATTTGGGATTCGGCTTGATTTACTGTGTTTTGGCACTTGTAATCTTCTCGGTATTGATGTCGTTTTATACAAAGAAAAAGATCGATGATATTAATAACAGTATGAGCAACATTGCTCTTTTTCCTGAAACATTAATAGGTGATATCAAATCCGGAACCCCGCAAACACTGGCACACAATGCTGTCAACACATGGGAATTTCTGTCATGCGTTGGCGAGGATGTTGGTTTTTACTCTTCTGTAGTTGATACTGAGAATAACGGCATGGTATTGTTTGAGTCACAGGATTTTCTGAAGATCTGGTATTATGGCGAGATTGAAACTGAGGTCATTGAGAATTCCGATGAGAGATATGAAGCGAAGACGACTCAGCTGGCTCCAGGCGACAACAGAGTTATGTTTTTTGAAGAGCCGCTGACACTGTCAAAGGACGAGGCTTCAGACTTACGTTTCCCCAGAGCAAATGCTATCAGTATAACCGGCGCAAGATGCGATGATACATTCGTATATGGAGGCACATTTACTTTTACTTCCGACGAAAAGGTCAGGACATTAAAAATCGCTGATCCTGAAGTTGTTAATGCAGAGAAGAGCGTTCCTTACGAAGAATGGATCGTAAGGCTCGATGATATCGAGTACTGTTCTTTAGGCGGGAATTCCGCAATAAACAAAAAGGCTCACAGACTTAGCGACGCATATGTTAATGATTTCTTAAACGGTAAAGTTCCTGCCGGCAGTAATGTCCGTGAAGGAATTTTCACTACGACTGCTTCGGTGATCCTGGTTTTCGAAAAGGGACATTATCTTGTCACTTATTATTTCGTAACACATCCTTTCAAGATCATTTTAAGAGATAATCTTTTGGTTTATGTATTGTCCGTTCTGGCACTCATTATCGTGGAAGCACTGATCATTTATGCAGTAAGAAAGCTCTACCTTAATCAGAAGAGATTTGAATTAAGGAGCGAAAAGCTTACGAAGGGCATAGCTTACGACCTTCAGGGACCTCTGTCTGTTACCAGGGAATATCTGGAAAAATGGGAAAACGTAGATGAAGAAAAGCGCCCTGAGTATTCGGAGAAGATCATATCTGAGGTCGACCACATGTCATCTATGGTAACAAGACTTCTCGAACTGTCTAAGATCCATGGAGGCAGCGTTAAGCTTAACCGCGAGGAAGTTGATCTCGTGCTCCTTACAAATAGCATTAAGAAAAGGAATATGGAATCGATATTGAAAAAGAATATCGATATGGTGATCGAGACAGATGGAAGAGCAAAAAACTATACTGTAAATGCTGATCTCGAGATGATGCACATCGTTATAAACAACTTCATGACAAACGCCATCAAGTATTGTGAACACAAGATCAGTATCAAACTGAAAATGTGCGGAAATGCAATCGAGTTCAGCATCACGAATGACGGTGCGGGAATCGACAAAGCCGATCTGGAAAAAGTATGGGACGTTCTTTATAACTCCGGCAAGGATAAGTCCGGACAGGATGAAAACAGCGGAGTAGGGCTGTCAGTCGTTAAGAGCATACTTGATGCCCATAATGCAAAGTACGGATGCTTTAGCGGCTATAAAGGAACGAATTTCTGGTTCTTAATGGATGCTTATGAGGAAGAAAAATGAAGAAACAATATATAAGATACGGAACAATATTCTGCATTGTTGTTCTGCTGACATTTTCGATCGCATTCGCTGTTTTTACCAAGAACAAAATAGATGACTATAACTTGTATTTCAATTTGCCGTTCATAACAGCAAACATTGATTATCATGATGATAACACTGACGGACAGCTGGAACAGCAGGTAATACGGTCATGGGATCTATATCTCAACTATGAATATGCGGATTGCACGGGCTTTTATTCTTCGATAACGGATGTTAACAGCGGCGAGGTTATCCTGGATTCTTTTGAACAGGGTATACACAAAGGCGATGCTGCAATTGAAAAGCTTAATGAAATAGCTTATGAGGCAGGCATTGAAGGAGAAAAGACTTATAAAAAATATTCCGGTGTTAATTCCCAAAAAGGTATTTTTACTTCTACCTCGGTGCTGATCTGTCTGGCTGAGGAAGGGAATATCCATGTCTCATACTGCATTGCGGGAAAACCTTTGGCAAGCGTGCTTAAGAATAATGCTATGACTTATATATTTATGCTTTTGGGATTGATCATCTTTGAGGCTGTAATCGTTATCTCGTTTGTCATGCTCTATAAAAATCAGATGAACTATGAGATCAGGAACCAGAAGCTTACAAGGGGCATTGCGCATGAATTAAAAACTCCTCTGGCTGTTACAAAAGCAACCGTTGAGAACTGGGATTATTTCGATGACGACCGCCGCAAAGATTATTCGAAAAGGATCGTAAACGAAGTCGATCACATGTCTGACATGGTTGGTAAGCTCCTCGATGTCTCGAAGATAAAAGAAGGCAGCAATAAGATCAATCGCGAAGCAGTTGACCTGAAGAAAATGACAGATGAGATCATAACAGGGAGCGGCGAACTGATCCGTGAGAGAAATATCACAGTTACGTTTAATCACGATGCAAAGCCTTATATCGTATCCGCCGATATTGAAATGATGAATATGGTATTAAGCAACTTCATGTCGAATGCGATCAAATACTGCGATCATATCATCACGATCCGTCTTAACAGGAACGGCCGTAAAATAGAGTTCAGTATCACCAATGATGGTGCTAAGATAGAGAAAAAGGATCTGGACAAGATCTGGGATATCTTCTATACGACAGACCAGGCCAGAACTGACAGAATGAGCAGCAGCGGTGTCGGACTCTCGGTCGTAAAGAGTATCCTTGATGCCCACAAGGCCGATTACAGCTGCACGAGCGGCGATAATGGAACGGAATTCAAGTTTTCGATGCCGGCTTGTGAGGCATCATCGAAAATCTAATAAGGATGTAAAGAATGTATCGGATTTTGCTTGCAGAAGATGAGGTGACATTAAGGGAAGTCGTTGAAGTCTTTTTCCGTAAAAACGGGTTTGAGATCGATGCGGTGGATAACGGAATAGATGCCTGTTCTTTGGCGGACAAACAGAAGTATGATGCAGTCATACTCGATATCATGATGCCCGGCATGGACGGTAAGGAAGTGTGCCGTCATATCAGATCCGGATACGATGTGCCGATCATTTTCCTTACGGCATTAGGCGATGAATGCGATATCATAACAGGCTATGAGATCGGTGCTGATGAGTATGTTACCAAGCCTTTTTCCACGAAGGTGCTGCTCATGAAGGTTAATGCCCTGATAAGCAGATACCACGGGCTTCTGGCAAAGAACGGCTGCTTTGTCATCGACGAGATCACGATAGACCCGGCAAGACATCTTGTATGCGTTAACGGAAAGAACATAAATCTGGCGCCTAAAGAATACGATCTGCTGCTTATGTTTATCGATCACAAAGACATTGTCCTCACGCGTGACAAGATCCTTGATATTGCCTGGGGCTCTGATTTTGAAGGCTATGACAGGACGGTAGACTCACACATAAAGAAGCTCAGAAAAGCCCTCGGAAAAGCAGATTATCATCTGGAGACCGTGATCAAGACAGGATATGTCTGGAAAAGCGGAGCGCAGTAAGGTATATTTCTTCCGCGCAATTCAGAGAACGGCAATAAACCTCATGAAGTCTTCTTCGTTCTTATAAACGCCTGCACATTCCAGAACCTTCGAGAATGTCTTACCGATCTCGGTCTTTAATGCTTCGCTGATCTTTTCTGCTGAAGAAAGATCGTAGTTGTCTTTCCATTCGCCGATCCAGTCTGCGTGCTTGGATATCTCTTCGATAGAACGTATATCTTTGCCGTTTAAAACAGCATCTTCGATCAGTGACATTTCTTTCTTAAGTCTTGCGGGAAGAACGGCAAGTCCCATTACTTCGATGAGACCGATATTTTCCTTCTTGATGTGATGGTATTCTGCATGAGGATGGTAGACTCCCATCGGGTGCTTTTCGGTCGTGATGTTGTTTCTGAGGACGAGATCCAGCTCGAAAAGACCGTCACTGTTTTTTCTTGCTATCGGTGTGATCGCGTTGTGGGGAATGCCGTCGGTTTCTGAGAAGATGAATGCATCTTCATCGGTGTAAGATCTCCACTTGTTTAGGATCATTCCGGCACAGTCGGCAAGGCGGTCAAGGTCGCTGCCCTGAAGTCTTATTACCGACATCGGCCAATTGACGATGCCGGCATTAAGATCTTCGTATTCAGGGATAGAGAATTTGCGTTTGTATTCAGCTCTTGCCATGGGGAAGACATAGTTTCCTCCCTGGAAATGATCGTGGCTTAAGATGGAACCGCCGACGATCGGGATATCGGCATTGGAGCCTGCAGTGTAGTGCGGGAACTGATCTACGAAGCTTAAGAGCTTTTTGAATGTGGAGCGGTTGATCACCATCGGGATGTGTTTACTGTTGAGGATTATGCAGTGCTCATTGTAGTAAACGTAAGGCGAGTACTGGAGAAAATATTCGTCACCGTCCAATTTGATCGGGATGATCCTGTGATTCTGTCTTGCAGGGTGAGTAACAGTTCCCGCGTAGCCTTCGTTCTCAGGGCAGAGGAGGCACTTCGGATAAGATGTGCTCTTTGCTCTTCCTGCTGCCGCTATATCCCTCGGATCTTTTTCGGGTTTGCTCAAATTGATCGTGATGTCGATGTCGCCGAATTCAGTCGGAGCGACCCATTTAACGTCTTTTGCAATGCGGTCTGTACGGATGTAGTTCGTTGCTTTGGAGAACTCGTAGTACCAGTCTGTCGCATCCTTTGAAGACTTCGATAGAAGCGCGTTAAACTTTCCGGTTACGACGGAAGGGGGAGGCGTGATTGTACCCATTATCTTTGTATCGAAAAGATCTTTTTGGGCAATGGTATCGCTTTCTATCATTCCGTGCTCAAAGGCCCAGTTCACCATATCTTCCAGTATGAGTTCAAGGGCTCTGTTTTCAGGCACTGATTCGGGTTCGGTATATTCATCCAGTCCCATCAGTTCGATGAGTTTGTTAACGGAATATACCCTGTCGAGCCCGTCGATAAGACCATTTTCGATTCCGTAATTAACAAGTTCAGTAATATATGTGTTTATCATGACCATATCCTCCGTCAGATAACTCTTATTCCGCCGTATTTTCTGATGGCCAGAATCTCGCATGCTCCATCACCGAAAACCTTATCCATGTACTTTTGATACCTTGAAGCGTTCTGCTTTTTTACAAAGGCCTGTATGGTGCCTGCAAAACCGCCTCCGTGAACCCGTGATGCTTCATCAGCCCCAAGTATCGTATCGCTGACCGAGAGTGCGAGAGATACATTCTGGACGGTTATATCCTTATTAGAATAAACATTCTGCAGATACTTAAATGAAGAATCACCTGATAGTTTTACGAGAGAGATGAAACTGTTTATGTCATTGTTTTTAAGCGCATCAGCTTCCATGCCGGCACGGTCAGTCTCATTGATGAAGTGGATAGCTCTTAAAACGGCGCGGTCACCTGCTTCTTTTCTGAGCATGCCGATGTTATCTAATATATCTTCGAAATCGACAGGGCGGAGGACATCGTGACCTAAAAGAGCTGCTATCTTCTTCATCTCGGAAGGAACAGCCGCATACTCATCTGTTAAGTCAGCATGTGAGCCTTTGGTGTCGGTAATTGCAAGAACATAACCTGCCTTAGAAAAGTCAAAACAGACTTTATCGACTATGGGGTCAGCAGGATCTTTAAAATCGATATGAACGAGATTTCCGACTGAGCATGCCATTTGGTCCATAAGTCCGCAGGGCTTACCGAAGTATTTGTTCTCTGCAAACTGTCCGGTCTTTGCGATCTCAACAGGATCAATATTCATGTCATTGTACAGACCTGATACTATAGTTCCGATAAGTGTCTCAAAAGCTGCAGAAGACGAAAGACCTGCACCGATCAGAACATCACTTGTTATGTAAGCATCAAATCCTCCAAGTGTGTAGCCGTTGTTCTTAAGTCCTGCAAGGACACCGCGGATAAGGGAAGCGGTAGATCCTTTTTCTTCTTCCCGGAGTTCGAGATCTGTCAATGCTATGTTTGTCATGCCAAAGCCCTCGGCAAGTACATTGACCTTGTCATCGGATCGTTTGGAAACTATAGCGATGGCATCCTTGTTGATCGATGCGGCGAGAACTTCTCCGTGCTGGTGGTCGGTGTGGTTGCCGCCGACTTCTGTTCTGCCCGGAGCAGAGAATATTGCTTCGGGTTCAACGCCTTCAAAAGCTTTTGTGAATTCTGATACGGCTTTTTCATATCTGTCCTTCTGGACAGCGGCAGATTCGTCCGTACAGTAAATGTCTTTATATTCGATAACTGATAGATCAAGCATAGTAAGCCTCCTTGGGGGAGTTTATAGCATGATTATAGATTGTTATCTTCAAACAGTCACATGCGCATTTTACACAATGCTCGGAAACTATTTTTGTAAAATCAGTTTCCAAAGAAAATACCCTATTTCTCGGTCGTCTTGGTATTATTTAGGTGAAAACTGATAAGACTATAACAAGTTTCCGAGGGAGATTTTTATATGGAGTTGACCGAGATCCGCGAGAAGATCCTTATAGGTACTATACAAGTCTTTAATAAAAAAGGATTAAAGCTCACGATGGATGATGTAGCTGACGAGCTTAAGATCTCCAAGAAAACAATCTATAAAGAGTTTACGAGCAAGGAAGAAATGTTCGAGACGATGGCAGATTATGTTTTCGACAACATAAAGGTAAGAGAAGAGGAGATCCTCAGTTCATCAGAATATACGACAGCAGAAAAAATCAGAATGCTTTTGTCGGCAATGCCGGAAGGATACAGGAACATCAACTTCCAGGAACTCCATCCGTTAAAAGAAAAATATCCCAAAGTATATAAGAAAGTACAGAAGAGACTTGAGACCGGCTGGGAGCCGACATTGAAACTCATGGAGCAGGGCAAGGAAGAAGGCATTATCAGGAAGGACGCTGATCTCAAGATATTCAAGCTGATGATGGAGGCATCACTCGAGAGATTTTTCGAGAAGGACGTCATGAAGGGCGGACACAGGAAGTACAACGATTATCTGAACGAAGTAGTAGACATTCTCTTGACGGGTATTACAGAAAGTTGAGAATAAAAATGGAAAAGTCAAAAGTTATCTTTAATAACGTTCAGTCTGATTCGGTATATAAGAAGGCCGTAAAGTCCAAGGCTAAATATGCCAGAAAGTTCGGCGACGATTCAGATAAGAATTATTCGGCAAGGGTGGTCGGTAATGAATACATCGGAGATATCCTGGGCGTCAGGAACATTGCTGTCGGAGACAGCGAAGCCGGTGTATCTGAAGGTTTTGATAACGACAAGGGAATCATCGTAGGTAACATCAGAATGGGATTCGGTCACTACCGCATTTCCATGGCCATTGCATCTGCTGCAAATTCCTTGGGTTATGTTCCTTACTGGATGGATCTCAATTCTTATAAGCAGACGACATGTACGAAGGTCATCTCTGCGCAGAACGATCTGTATTCGACAGGTTCAAGACTGTCACAGAAGTCCAAACTGTTTAATAAGATCGTCTGGGAGCCTTTAAACTACGAAGGGTTCAGAAAGCTTTCATATAATGCGGCAGACCAGAAGAATGCCGAGCTCATGGCTCCGGTATTTGCAAATGTGCCCAAGGACATTCCTGTTGTTGCTACTCACGTATGGCCTGCCCAGGCAGCGATCCATGCCGGTATGGAAAACGTGGTAAATGCAATTCCGGATAACTGGCCCATGGCTCTTCATTTTGCTGAAGGAAGCATTCATACGGTCCAGACCCATTATGCATATCAGGGATACCGTATCTGCAATGGAATGGACGGTAAAAAGGTTTTAAATCCGATGCCTGAAGAAAGCCTTAAGTATGTCGGTCATTACATCGACCATGAACTCGTTGCAAATATCGAAGATGACTGCGCACGCCGTCTGGCACGCAAGGCGGAAGGAAAGCCTACAAGATTCCTTCTTACCATCGGAGGTGCAGGTGCACAGAAAGAGATCTTCGCAGCGATAATCAATGAACTCATGCCTGACATCAGGAAAAACAAGGCAGCGCTCTATGTGAATATCGGTGACTATCAGAACGTTTGGGAAGATCTTAAGAAGATGGTTCCCGGTATAAGCGATACCGCAAAAACACATTTCAATAATTGGGAAGAAACGATGCAGTTCTGCAGTGATGCTTTGGAAGGAGACGTTGAAGGAATACATCTTTTCTGCCATGAGAATATCTTTGAAGCAGTATATGCGACAAACCTTCTCATGAGGTCATGCGACGTTCTCGTTACCAAACCTTCAGAGCTTGCGTTCTACCCCGTGCCGAAGCTTTTCATCAGAAGGATCGGCGGACACGAACAGTGGGGCGCTATCCATTCCGCAGAGATCGGTGACGGAACGCTGGAGTGCAGGGACATTCCCCATACTTTACAGATGATAAAGCTTTTCAAAGATGACGATTCGACGCTTGCGGATATGTGCGGAAACATCATCAGAAACAAAACCTTAGGGATCTACGACGGTGCATACCGGGTTGTAAAGATCGCAATGGGAATGAAGAAATAAGAAAGGAGAATGATATGGAGACTAAAAAAGGTTTAACCGGAAAAGAGAAATTTGCTTACGGAATAGGTGCCGTAGGTAAAGATATGGTCTACATGCTCTCAGCTTCATATGTTCTGTATTATTTTCAGGACATCATGAAGACGAGCGCGATCGCAATGGGTGTCATTCTTCTTGTCGCAAGAGTTTTCGATGCGTTCAACGATCCGATAATGGGTGTTATTGTCGCGAAAACAAAGACAAAGTGGGGTAAATTCCGTCCCTGGCTTCTTATCGGTACGATTACCAATGCCGTGATCCTGTTCCTCATGTTTGCTGCTCCGCCGGCACTGGACGGCAAAGGTCTGGTTGCTTATGCGGCAGTATTCTATATCCTCTGGGGTATTACTTATACCATGATGGATATTCCTTACTGGTCAATGATTCCCGCATTTACTGAGGGCGGCAAGGAGAGAGAAGGACTCTCGGCACTTGCACGTTCATGTGCAGGTGTTGGTTCTGCTCTCGTTACGATCTTTACGGTAATGGCTGTAACCGCTATCGGAACATCGCTCACGGCTAAGAGTGCTGACAATATAACAAAGCAGTTTACAACTGCTGATACAAACATACACACTTATGTTATTGAACTTGACAGTGATGGAAACCCGACTGACAACGTTATCGAATATGCATCTGACAAGACAAACGTATCAATTACGCTCGTAGGCTCAGAGAGAGCATTCGAAGGCGTTTATTCTTTCAATACGGATAATACGAAGTATGAGTTTACTATCAACGGTGTAACTGCAGATACTTCTAAAGTGGAATTCGTTATGGATTCGGAAGCTGCAGCCGAAGCAGGACTTGTTTTCTATGTTGATTCTAAATGTTATGATGCGATTAAGAACAATGATTCGATCGATGCAGATCTTACGATGAATTCGACATTGGAAGTTGAGAGAGTCGGTTTCAAATACTTCTCGCTCATCATCGGAATCCTGTTCATTGTCTTTATTGCTGTTACTTGCCTTTGCATCAAGGAGAAATCTTCCGTTGACATGAAGACTCCGTCCGTTAAGCAGATGTTCAAGGCGCTTCTGAGTAACGATCAGGCGATGACCGTCGTAATTACTATCGTATTGTTCAATACTGCTACGTATATCACTTCGAATCTTTTGATCTATTTCTTTAAATACGATATTGCAGGTTCTAACTGGCAGGGTAATTACACATTGTTCAACATGTTCGCAGGCGCGATGCAGATATTGGCAATGATGTTGTTCTTCCCGCTTTTGAGAAAAGCTTTCTCCACACTGAAGATATTCTACATAGGTGTGATCGCAGCCATTGCCGGATATCTCATTCTGCTCGGATTGTCTATTGCAGGAACAAAGAATGTTTATGTATTCTTCGTACCCGGATTTTTCATCATGGGCGCTGTCGGAATCCTTAATGTTATCTGCACGGTATTCCTCGCAAACACATGCGATTACGGCGAAATTAAAAACGGCAGAAGGGACGAATCAGTAATCTTCTCCATGCAGACATTCGTCGTTAAGCTCGCTTCCGGTATCGCAGCCCTGGTTGCATCTGTCTGCCTCACGATCTTCAACATCCAGCAGAACAGCGATGTTGAGATGAATCTCAGCGTTCTCCTCTCGAAAGTAACATCGATCAGGAATAATGTCGTAGAGACGATCGACACAAGCGCTGTATTTGGCCTTAGAATGGTAATGACACTTGCACCCATATTTGTTCTCGTAATTGCATTGCTTATATTTAAAGCAAAGTATATCCTGACAGATAAGAAGCTTGAGGAGATCTCTAAGGAACTTAAATCTAGGAGCTAATACCATGATCACTGTTAAAGGAGATAAAGCCCCACTGTTTATCCTTGATACCGCGCATACGACGTATGCCATGAAGGTATTGGATTCGGGTCACATAGAACATCTTTACTATGGAAGAAAGATCCACATGGATAGTGAAGACGGTCTTACAGAGCAGCATGAATTTGCTCCCGGAACCTCAGTTGTATATTCACCTGATCACGGCAATTTCTCGCTTGAAGACATGCGTCTTGAGATGAGTTCATATGGCAAAGGTGATGTAAGGGAAGCTTTCATCGAAGTCGTTAATTCAGACGGCAGTTTTACTTCGGATTTTCTTTTCGACAGTTACAGCGAGAGCAAAGGCAGGGACGGCGGAACAGAAGGCCTTCCTTCCTCTTACGGTGAAGATGCCGAAGTCCTGACTGTCACATTGATCGATAAAGAAAATAACCTAAAGCTTGAACTGATCTACTGCGTTTATCCCGATACCGATGTGATCACCAGAACAGCACGTCTTATCAACGAAGGCGAAGGTGACATTAAGATAAAGAAGCTCATGAGCTGCCAGATCGATTTCGATCCTGATAATTACGTGTTCACAACATTCACAGGCGCATGGGCAAGAGAGATGAAAAAGACTGATATGTCCGTGTCTTCCGCGCGCCTTGTAAATTCTTCTTTTACCGGTAATACTTCCAACCGTGCCAATCCTTTTGTCATGCTCTCGAAAAGAGGTGCAAATGAAGAGTACGGTGACGTCTACGGGTTTAATCTCGTATACAGTGGCAACCACTATGAGTCTGTCGAGAAGAGCCCGTTTGGCAAAGTAAGATTTTTATCGGGAATTAACCCGACTTCATTTGAATGGAAACTGTCGAAAGGAGAGTCTTTCCTGACCCCGGAAGCGGTCATGACATATTCCTCTATGGGATATAACGGAATGAGCGGGCAGATGCATGACTTCGTGTCTAAGCATATCCTGCGCGGTCCGTGGAAAGACAGACTTCGGCCTGTTCTCTTAAATTCCTGGGAAGCATCTTACTTCAAGATCAGTGAGAGCAAGCTTTTGCGTCTTGCCAGAAAAGCAAAAGAAGCAGGCATCGAACTCTTTGTTATGGATGACGGATGGTTCGGTGAGCGTAATGATGATACGACTTCATTGGGTGACTGGTTCCCGGATACCAAGAAACTTCCGAGAGGCGTAAAAGGTATCTGCGACAAGGTACGTGCATTGGGACTTGATTTCGGGATCTGGGTAGAGCCTGAGATGGTAAACCGTGAGAGCGGCCTTTATCTTGCGCATCCTGAATGGGCGATGGAGATACCCGGCAAGAAACATTCCGAAGGCCGCAACCAGATGGTATTGGATCTTGCAAATGTTGAAGTGCAGGATCACCTGATAAAGGTAATGAGCAAAGTGTTTTCTTCTGCTGATATCTCATACGTTAAGTGGGACATGAACAGAAACTTCTCGGACATCTTCTCAAGATCTCTTCCCGCTGACAGACAGGGTGAAGTAACGCACAGATATATCCTGGGCCTTTACCGTGTAATGAGAGAGCTTACAAAGAAGTTCCCTGATATTCTTTTCGAAGGATGCGCTTCGGGCGGCAACCGGTTCGATCTCGGCATATTAAGTTTCTTCCCGCAGATCTGGGCAAGCGATGACACTGACGCAGTATGCAGGGCAGAGATCCAGAACGGGTATTCTTACGGTTATCCGATGCGCACTGTTACAGCCCATGTATCAGACTGCCCGAACCATCAGACTCTCCGCCGTACTCCCATAGAGACAAGATTCAACGTTGCTTCATTCGGAGTGCTCGGATACGAGTGCAATCTCAACGATATGAGCAGCAATGATTTTGAAGCGGTCAAAGCGCAGATCAGGATGTATAAAAAGTGGCGCGAAGTAATGCAGTTCGGAAGGTTCTACCGTTCAAAGTCGATGAACGATTCAAGGTCTGTTGACGGTGATGCTTTGGGCGCTCCGGGATACAGCGTTCTTGATCAGGTCCCCGGAAACGATATTTCATGGACTGTGGTATCACCCGATAAGACAAAAGCGGTATCGATGACGATGCAGCTTTTTACTCATCCGAATACGCAGTGGGGCGTATTAAAGCCGGCAGGACTTGAGTGTGATTACAAGTATCACATCGAAGGAAGAAAGATGAAGTTCGACGTGCGTGATTTCGGAGGACTTATAAACTATGTTGCTCCGATCCACGTTAAGCAGGACGGTCTTTCTCACAGAACGATCGCAAGATTCTATAAGATGAATTCCGAGGCTGAAGCGCACGACATGTACGGTGATGCAATGATGTATGCAGGTGTCCATTTAAGAAGCGCTTTTGCATCTGGCGGATATAATGAGAACATGAGATATTATCCCGATTTCGGTTCAAGGATATATACTATTGAAAAGATTGGATAAGAAAGTTGGGGAGTTTTCTTTATGAAAATAGATCTTAATAACGATTGGTTATGGTCGCCTGAATTCACTGCTGAAATGATAGAGCCTGTCTTCAGTAATGAAGACAAGATGGATCCGGTGCGTATTCCTCATACGGTGAAGGTAACTCCTTTGAATTATTTCGACGATAAGGATTACCAGATGGTCTCCTGTTACAGGAGAACTTTTGATGCGCCTTCAGATTGGAAAGGTAAGAAAGTATCAGTTACTTTTGATGCCGTTGCACATGAAGCAGAAGTTTATATCAACGGCAAGTTTGTGATAAAGCACTCATGCGGTTATACGGCATTTACGGCTGATCTTACTGACTATATCGATTACGGCGGAAAGAATGTTATCGCGGTTAAGTGCGACAGCCGCGAGAGCCTTAATGTTCCTCCGTTCGGATTTGTGATCGACTACATGACATACGGAGGCATTTACAGAGAGGTCCGTCTCGATGTGAAAGAGAAGGATCACATCCGTGATGTTTTCGTGAACGCGGGAGCAGATAAGAAGGTCAGGATCAAGGCTGATGTTGAAGGTGAAGGCGAACTTGTTGCCGTGATAACGGGTGTCGATTCGGGCAAGGTTCTTTTCGCCGGACCGTGCGAAAAAGAATGCGAGATCGATGTAAGCGAGGCTGAACTCTGGTCACTTGATGATCCGAATCTTTATGAGCTTTCAATGACCTTAAGAAACGGTGAGTCCGAAGATACATTTGTAACAAGATTCGGTTTCAGGGATGCCGTGTTTAAGGCTGACGGATTCTATCTTAACGGAGAGAAGATAAAGCTCAGAGGTTTAAACCGTCATCAGTGCTGGCCTTATGTAGGTTATGCAATGCCGAAGTCCATGCAGAGAATGGATGCTGATATCTTAAAGAACGAACTTGGTCTTAACGCAGTCAGGACTTCCCATTATCCTCAGTCGCATCACTTTATCGACAGGTGTGATGAACTGGGCCTGCTCGTGTTTACTGAGATCCCCGGCTGGCAGAATATCGGTGACGATGCATGGAAAGAACAGGCAGTCATCAATACGCGCGAAATGGTATCCCAGTACCGCAATCACCCTTCGATCATCTTGTGTGGTGTAAGGATCAACGAATCCGTCGATTGCGATGAGCTTTATTTAAGAACGAACAAGGAAGCTCATGAACTCGATCCGTACCGTCAGACATCAGGCGTCAGATATCTGAAAAAGAGTTCTCTCTTAGAAGACGTTTATGCTTTTAATGACTTCAGCCACAACGGAAAGACTTCGGGATGTGAACCCAAGAAGAATATTACTCCGGATATGGATAAACCGTACTTTATCAGTGAGTACAACGGCCATATGTTCCCGACGAAAGCATATGACTCCGAGCTGCACAGACAGGAGCACGCATTAAGACACTGCAACGTTCTGGACAGCGTTATGTCTTACGACGATATCTGCGGCTCATTCGGATGGTGTTTCTTTGACTACAACACGCATAAGGATTTCGGTTCGGGTGACAGGGTGTGCTATCACGGCGTCACTGATATGTTCAGGAATTTCAAGCTTGCGGCTTATGTTTACGCGAGCCAGAACAAAGATATAGAACCCGTGCTTGAGATCAGTTCTTCGATGGACATCGGAGAGCATCCTGCAGGCAACAGGGGAGAGATCTATATCTTGACCAACTGTGACAGCGTGAAGATGTATAAGGATGATATCTTCATCAAGGAATATACCAAAGATGATTCCTCGTATAAGAATATGATTGCTCCGCCGATCCTGATCGACGATTTCATCGGAGACCAGATGAAGGAAGGCGAAGGCTTCTCTGACAGGCAGAATAAGATCGTAAAAGATGCTTTGAATTTCTCTGCCGTATACGGAATGGAGAATATGCCTCTCAGGATGAAGCTCACGATGGCTGAGGCCATGACCAGATACAAGATGAAGTTTGACGATGCTTACATGCTCTTCGGTAAATACATCGGCAACTGGGGCGGCAAAGTTACAAGGTTCAGATTCGACGGTATTAAAAATGGTGAAGTCGTTAAAACTGTTATCAAGTCAGCTATGACGGAGTCTAAACTTATTGTCGATGTATCTTCAAATGAACTTGTTGAAGATGCAACATACGATGTTACTGCGATCAGGATCAAAGTTACTGATGAGAACGGAAATGTACTGTCTTTCTATAACAAACCGGCAGTCATTGAAACTTCAGGTTCTGTCGAGATCATTGGCCCCTCTCTTGCTGATGTTAACGGCGGTATGGGCGGCGTTTATATCAGAAGTACCGGCGAAGCAGGCAGTGCTGTTGTTAAGATCACGCTTCCTGATCAGAATCTGTCTTCGGTTATTGAGTTGAGCATTAGGAAAGACAAGTAAAGTTATCAGATTTTAACCCCAAATATTTTCTGCCCCTGTTGTAAAATAGGGGCAGTTTAATTTTGGGGAGGCAGTATGCCTGTTTGTGTATCAACTGAAGTTATGAGGTCCAGCGACAGGTGGACTATTGAGAATCTTGTTCCTTCCGGGGAACTTATGGAACGCGCCGGAAGAGCTATCTTTGAGCATGCAGAGTGGAAAGGACCTGTCGGCATCGTATGCGGCAAAGGCAATAATGCCGGTGACGGATTTGTTGTCGCATCGCTTCTTAAAGATCACGGCATCGAATGCGAGATCGTTCTTTTGTATGAGGATTCTTTTTCTGAAGACGGAAAGTATTTTTTCGATAAGTGCATGGCAAAAGGGATCCCTGTCGTGACCAAAGGCGATTACGGAAGATACAAGACCATTCTCGATTGCATCTTCGGAACGGGATTTAAGGGCGAAGTCAGAGAGCCTGCGAAAAGCGCGATCGAGAGCATCAACGCTTCAGATGCATATGTCGTAAGCGCAGATATCAACAGCGGACTTAACGGTGACACGGGACTCGGTGATCTGTATGTCATATCAGATCTCACAGTATCGATCGGAACATATAAGTATGGGCATTTCCTTGGGCATGCAAAAACTGCGATGAAGAATAAAATTAACTGCGATATCGGAATTAAGATAATCGGAGAGACGAAAGAGTTGAATTAGTATACGGATCTATATAAGCTGCCATATAGTTATTAAATTTGAAGGAGACATACATTTATGAGCGATAACTATGGCCTTACAGATATTTTACATGGCGAAAAGAGGGAGATCATTGAAGATTACCTCATCAAATATGACAAGAGCTACATAGGCAGCAAGAACAAGGATTTTCTTATCAATGAAGTTGCCCGGCAGTTCGAGAATAACGACAATCCGTTCAGGAAAAACAGTTCGGATTATAACGATTCCATGGCTCAGGTATGGGAGAGCTACAGACGGAAATTTATGTCATAGAAAGACTGTTTTTAATGGCAGCCGCAAAAGTAAAATAATGCACTGCAGAATTCCGCTAATAGCTTTTTTGATATTAAAAAATATATCTTTGAAATCTTTTTATGAATGGTAAAATCTTCATTGATATTTTTTTGATTGTTGAGGAGAGGTTATGATCAAAGGGTTAAAGAAAGTCGTTGACGGCAAAGTGTTCCAGGGTATTATCCTGTTTGTAATTATCTTCAATGCTGCAATTATGGGCGTTGAGACGATTAAGGGTCTTTCAGAAGGAACAATAGGTGCGCTTGCACTTATCAACACGATCTGTCTTTGGATATTCATTGCGGAAATCATTATAAAGTTTTTGGCTTACGGTCTGGATTATTTCAAGGATCCGTGGAACTGGTTCGACATGATCATCGTGGCAGTTTCAATGCTCTCAGGACTTTCTTTCATGTCTGCATTCCGTGCGGTAAGAGTATTCAGAGTGCTGAAGTCTTTGAAGGCTTTGAGAGGAACAAAGCTCATCGGTCATGTCCGTCATCTGCAGGTCATTATCGGTGCTATCGTAAAGTCTATTCCGAGCATTTTGTGGACAGGAATCTTATTGCTCCTGATCTACTACATTTTTGCTCTTATCGGCGTAAATCTTTTCGGTGAAGCATTCTACGACTGGTTCGGAACAATCGGAAAAGCTATGTACACTCTTTTCCAGGTAATGACGCTCGAGAGCTGGTCAATGGGTATCAGCAGACCTGTTATGGAAGTATATCCTTATGCATGGGCTTACTTTGTACCTTTCGTACTGCTTTCATCTTTCGTAGTCATGAACGTTGTTGTCGGTATCGTTGTAAATGCAATCAGCGAAGTTACGGCTGAGAACAATGCAGAGAATCCAGAAGAGAAGGCTGAGGCGCCTGTATCAAATGAGGAGCTCATCAAGGAGATCCGTTCACTCAAGGATCAGCTGAACCGTTTGGAGAGTTCATTAGGTAAGAACAAATGAGATTTGAAGACAGAGAGATAGTCTTAAAGGACGGCAGGAAATGTATCCTAAAGCCAACTTCACCTGAGTATGCAGAGCAGATGCTCGAATACCTGGAGAAGACTTCTGCCGAGACACCGTTTCTTTTAAGAAACCCGGATGAGGTTAACTTTACGCTTGAAAGCGAGAAGGAGATCTTAGGCAGGCTTATGGAAGATCCATACACTATCATGATGTGCGCTGTGGTTGACGGTAAGATCGCCGGCAATGGAAGCATCAGCGGTATCGGAGAAAAACGCAAGATCCGCCACAGATGCAGCATGGCCATAGCTCTCTATAAAGACTATTGGGGTCTGGGTATAGGAACTGCCATGATCGGTTACATGACTGAGCTTGCAGGCAAGATCGGCTGGCATCAGGTTGATCTTGAAGTCGTTGCCGAGAATGAACAAGCCCAGATTCTATATAAGAAATGCGGTTTTATTGAGACGGGAAGAAGACATAACGCGCTTCTTTTCGATGACGGGACATATCACGACGAGATATTGATGTATAAGAGCCTTAAGTAATACAGGAGGGTTTGCCGTGGATAACAAAGAGTATCTGAATCTGATCGATGAAGTGATCGAAAAGGGAAGATATAAAGCCGATTGGGCCTCTTTGTCTAATCACAAAACACCTTCCTGGTATTATGAAGCCAAGCTCGGAATATTTATACACTGGGGTATTTACAGTGTTCCTGCATATGCATGCGAATGGTATCCGAGATGGATGTATAATCCCGGATCGCGCGAATATGAATTCCATAAGGAACATTTCGGTGATCCAAAGGATTTCGGTTACAAGGATTTCATCCCGATGTTCAAGGGTGAGAACTTTGATGCCGGCAAATGGGTTGAACTGTTCAGGAAGTCAGGTGCGAAATATGTCATGCCCGTGTGTGAACACCACGACGGTTTTGCGATGTATGCATCTGACCTTAACCGCTGGAATGCGGCGGAGATGGGACCGTGCAGGGATGTTGCCGGTGAGATCCGTAAAGCATGTGAAGAGAGCGGTCTTGCATTCTGCGGTTCTTCGCACAGGGCAGAACACTATTTCTTCATGAACATGGGAAGAACGATAGACTCAGATGTCAATGATGAAGAATACCGTGATTTTTATGGTCCTGCTTATCTTTGCGCCGAGCTTTCCGATACGGCTGTTTTCCACACGTTAGAAGATGTTTTCTCGCCTGCAAAACCTTCAGAAGAATGGCTTTGCGACTGGCTTGTTAAGACATGTGAACTGATAGATAAGTGCAGACCTCTGATCCTTTATTTTGATACCTGGATCCAGAATGAAGCATTCAAGCCTTACCTCAAAAAAGTCTGCGCGTATTATTACAACCGCGCAGAAGAGTGGGGTGAGGAAGTAACGATTAATTATAAACACAATGCGTTCCCGCCGACTGTTGCGACATTCGATGTCGAAAGGGGTGCACTGACAGATATTTTTCCCGTGCCGTGGCAGACTGATACTGCAATCGGCAGAAAGTCCTGGGGTTATATCACTGATAATGATTTCAAGCCTTCAAGACAGATCATATGCGACCTTATAGATATCGTAAGCAAGAACGGAATGCTTCTTATAAATGTCGGACCTAAACCTGACGGAACGATCACCGATGAAGAGACAGCCGTTCTGGAAGAGATAGGCGAATGGATGAACATAAACGGCGAAGGCATCTACGGAACAACACCGTGGAAGGTTTTCGGTGAAGGGGAAGTAAATAACACAGAAGGTTCATTCCAGGATAATGATGAGAAGAACTTCACATCCGAAGATTTCAGATTCACATATAAGAACGGTTTCATATATGCATTCTGCATGCGGCCGGATTCTGAAGAATTCCTTATTACTTCATTGAAGATCAGGGGCGAACGGGATTGTGTATTATCTTCTGCGGAAGCTTTGGGTGATTACGATATCGTTGATTCAGTCAGAGATGAAAAGGGCCTTCATATAACGCTTAACAGGAAGCCCTCATCTGACAAGCCTGTCTGCTTCAAGATCGGAATGGCCTGATATATTTTTCCGGCATATAGCAAAGAGATAGAATTTGTCCCCTATCAATAATGCTCTTACATGGTAACCTGATTATATCGAAGGTTATTGGGAAGCGCTGTCTTATGGGGAGATCTACGCATGTGTCCTGAAGAATCGAAGATCAAAAACAAGAAATTCATTTATGCAGCCGTTATAACTGCGATCATCCTGCTGACAGGTTTTGTTATGGTTCGTTTTGTAGTCTTCAGGCCGGTACCTGAACTTCAGCGATTAAAAGACCTTGAAGTAAACAGGTATGACATTGCCTGTTGTGCATATAACGGGAATTCATTCAGTACGGTCTATAAAAGATTCAATTCAAGTGATGAGTACCTTAAAGAACTTCCGAAGATGCTCAGGATGATGGATACAAGATGTGTACGGGTTTATGACTGGACTCCTGATGATATTACGTATCCCATATTTGCTCTTGAGATCACTCCTGTTATTTTCAAAAGTGAAAAGTACATACACGGTGAGACATTTGTCTGGAGCAACGGCTATCTGATCACCTCTTCCGGAGAAGTGTACAGGAGCGGTCTGTTCTTCGGATCATATCTGGAAAGTGATGAGGATGACTACACATACGAGACGGAAGATATAACAGAGATCGCAGATATCAGAGCTTTCCGTCCGCTTTTTATGGCTAACAACATGTGGAATCCGGCTATGCTTCAACCATCCGGACTTAATGACTACAGTTTCTCTGAAGATATCGAGGCGGTCGTTACCGGTATTACCGGTGAAGAGGATGAGAAGATCGCGACAGTCAACTTGAGAAACTACGGCGAGAAAACCTGGAGTTACAGTGATCAGTCTTTATTTGTCAGACTTGAAGTTAATATCGGAGGGCAATGGTATATAATCCGGCATGATCCGAATGTGGATGATGACATCCGTACTATACTTGGATATAGCCAAAAACTTGGTCCAGGTGAAGATGTTGATGTTGATTTCCATCTCGGATTGTTCGGCAAACTCCCGCCCGGTAATTACAGAATAGTAATATGGGGGAACGATAACAAAAACGCTTATGCAGAGTTTCGTAAAAGCTGATTAAGTTTGTTTTTCCTTTGAAAAGCGCCGGCCCGGTTAATGCTGATAGTAGGACCTGATTTCCGCATTGCACGCAGGGCAGTATTCATAGATCACACCTGAATTCAGAGATGTACCACAGAACGGGCATGTCTCAAGTCCTTCGAATGATTGTGTATTTATTGGTGCTGCATTTCCCGCAAACGAATTAGCCATGCCGACGCCTGCAAAACCTGTCATGGCTCCTGCAGGGTTTGAAGCAGCAGCCTTCATTGCATCCGTGAAGCCCAAAGCTACCAGTGCGTTAAGTGCTGCCGGATCTTCGCTGAATAACTTTGCAGAATCGAACTGCTCAACACGCGCTCTTGATTTCTCGTCGAGAGTCAGGTCGACGATCGTTATCGTTTCAACGACCATTCCGCGCTGCTCGTGCCAAAGCTTTGATACCGCTTCGTTAACTGCGTCTTTCAGTATGCTCTTATTCGAGAGAAGTTTAGGGAAAGGGATCTTATCTCTGGTAGCGCAGAGGTTCAATGCTTCCTCCATGTGATCCTGAACTTCAAGAATAGGCTGCTTCGGCCTTTCAGGTGTACCCATGTATTCGTATACGGTAGTGGTTTTTCCTGTCTTCTTGAAAAACTTTGCCGGATCAACGATGCGGAAAGAGAACATTATTCTGAATTTAAAATACAGTGTTCCGTAAATCGGATCCGGATAAGGTACGTTAAGGTATTCGTTGCAGGTCTGATTCATTATCTCAAGACCGTTAATATAGAAGATCTTTTGTGTCTTCGTGTATTCGCCTGCGAATCTGAAACGGTCGAAAACATCTCCCATTACGCTTTTCATATTGCCTGAAAAAACGGATGCTGAAGATGAGTTTTCCCAGGTGTATAAACCGGGTTCGGTAACGACGTCGGCTATCTTGCCTTCGTCGATCATGAGAGCATATGTGCCTTCAGGTACGAGCACTTTGGAACCTGCGGTGATAACATCGCTGCTGCCCTGGTTCATGCCTCTGGAATTCTGTCTGTATGCGCGCCTTACAAGTGTGTCCTGTCCCAAGGAATCGGTTCTGAATGACTCAAGATACTGGTCATTTATTTCCGAATTTATTGAATCTGAAATGGTGCCTGCGATGTTACTTATAAATCCCATGTTATCCTAAATCCCCGCAAAACAAGTCGTGCCTTCCTTACGTTTCAAGTATAAATTTGGAGTCTTGTTTTGTCTATAAATCATGATTTTGGAAAGCTTTATTTAGGGGATGGTATAATTAGTAAGTAACTACGTTTCAATTCTATGGGGGTAGATGCTATGAAACGCTTGTTAAGTTTATTGATGGCTGTTGTTTTCGCAATACGTCTTTCAGGTTGTTTTCAGCCGCTGGATAAGGATGGCATGTTCTTCGGAGGCAAGAAGGTCGAATTCATGAGCATTGAGAATGCTGATGTTTTCGATGAGGGTTATTACGGCATGCAGTTTAAATATGATGACAGGGAACCGTCATATGCTGAGAAGATAACCGTTACGATTTATTTCGACAGCAAGGGTGATCCCAACACGGAATGGGAAGTCTTTGTTACGGATCACAAACTCCCGGAATATAAAGACGATGTAAGTTATCTGCGACATGTCGAGCCCGACCTTTACAACGAAGGCAATATGGAGATCGTTTCAGGCCAGTGGATATATGTTCACTGCACATGCAATGCAGAAACTTCCGAAGCTCCGTCTAAGGGAAGTTTTAAGGCATATTACTATGCGGACACAGGCAATGTGATCACTTATTCTCCTGACGAGGAATTCTACAGATACGTTATGTCCGGATCTATGTTTCAAATGTCAGATGATAAGTTCCTTGAACTTCCTTATTATTCGGCAGACGTTACGGGTGACGGTGTTGAAGACAGGTGTACGTCGAGAACTACCGGAAGCGGAATGGTAAGGACACAATGTCTTGTTTACGACATGCAGAATCACAAAGGATATTGTCTTGACGGATTCAATTACGATTACTATGTTGTCGGCGTCGAAAACGGCCGCCTCATCGTAGAAGAGAGAGGCCCGAACGGCTACGGCGATCCGACGACGAGAGTAACGGGAACGGTTGAGATCGTCGATGACCAGTTAGTGTTCGTTCCTGATAACTGAAACTAATAAGGGCTGCCTCACATTTTCTGAGACAGCCCTATATTATTGTTTGTTGTTTCGAAAATTACTTCGCTACGATGTTAGCGATTCTTCCCTTAACGTAGATGAACTTAACGATCGATCTGCCGTTCAATGCGCCTGCAAGTCTCTCGTCTGCGTTGACGATTGCTTCTACGGCTGCCTGGTCAGCTTCAGCAGGGATGTTGACCTTGAACTGAACCTTACCGTTGATCTGGACAGCGATCTCGATCTCATCCTTAACAAGAGCACTCTCGTCTACTTCAGGCCACTTCTGGTTATAGATGGAGTAGCCGTTGCCAAGTGTCTCACACCAGAGTTCTTCCGTGAAGTGAGGTGCGAAGGGTGCGAGGAGAAGAACGAGCTTCTCTGTAGCATATCTCTTGAACTCAGATTTAGCGGATGCATCCTGGCTGTACTTTGTAATCGCGTTTAAGAGCTCCATCATACGTGCGATAGGAGTGTTGAACTGGAACTTCTCGATATCTGCTGTAGAACTCTTGATTGCGTAGTTGATAGCATAGTTGAGTTCCTTGTCTGCAGATGTCATGTCAGCCTTAGCCGGAACTGAAGCGGCAACACCTGCGCTCTCGGATACGCATGTCTCTATTCTTCTGAAGAACTTAACGATAGCCTGGAGTCCTGAATCTGCCCAGGGGCCGCCCTCAACGTAAGCGAAGCCGAATCCAAGATATGTTCTGAATACGTCAGAACCGTACTTGCTGATGTAGTCGTCAGGTGCAACGGTGTTGCCTCTGGACTTACTCATCTTCTGTCCGTCAGGTCCGAGGATAGTTCCCTGGTGAACGAGGCTTGTGAAAGGTTCGTCGAAATCGAGCATGCCCATGTCACGCATAGCCTTTGTGAAGAATCTTGCGTAGAGCAAGTGCATGCATGCGTGCTCAGCACCGCCGACATACTTGTCGACAGGGCAGAACTTGTTGATCTTATCCTTGGAGAACATTTCCTTATCGTTCTTGTTATCAGGATATCTGAACTGATACCAGGAAGAGTCAACGAATGTATCCATAGTATCAGGGTCACGTCTTGCATCACCGCCGCACTTGGGGCACTTGCAGTTCATGAAAGATTCGCACTTTGCAAGCGGGCTCTCACCATCAGGTGTGAACTCAACGTCGTAGGGGAGAAGAACAGGGAGTTCCTCTTCGGGTACGGGGACAACGCCGCAGGAAGGGCAGTGGATCATCGGGATAGGTGTTCCCCAGTATCTCTGACGGGAGATGAGCCAGTCACGGAGTCTGTAGTTGATCTTCCATTCGCCCATGCCAATCTCGGCAAGCTTTGCAACGATAGCCTTCTGTGCATCGTGCATCTCCATGCCGTCGAATTCGCCGGAGTTGCAGAGATAACCCTTCTTCTCGCAGTAAGGAAGCTCTGAATCAACACCCTTCTCGGGCTGGATAACGCGGATGATATCAAGACCATACTTGTGTGCGAAGTCGAAGTCTCTTTCATCATGTGAAGGAACAGCCATGACAACGCCTGTACCGTAACCTGCTACAACATAATCTGCTGCCCAGATCGGAACTCTTCTGCCGTTCAAAGGATGAATAGCATAAGCACCTGTGAATACGCCTGTCTTCTCACGTGTTGTGGACATACGGTCGATCTCGGTAACCTTTGCTGTTGCCTTGCGGTATTCCTCGACAGCATCGCGGCACTCGTCAGTTGTAAGCTTTGCGCAAAGCTCTGACTCGGGTGCGATAACTACATATGTGATACCCATGAACGTATCGACTCTGGTTGTGAATACTTCGAGCTTCATGGGGTTGCCGTTCTCGTCTGTAAGACGCTCGCCGTTCTTCTCGACATAGAGTGCAACCTGCGCACCTTCTGATCTGCCGATCCAGTTCTTCTGGAGCTTCTTTGTCTTTTCGGGCCAATCGAGCTTCGGAAGATCGTCTAAGAGTTCCTGTGCATATTCAGTGATCTTAAAGAACCACTGTGTCATGTTCTTACGTACAACTTCGGAATGGCATCTCTCGCACTCGCCGTCGACAACCTGCTCGTTTGCAAGAACGGTCTTGCATGAAGGGCACCAGTTGACCGGTGCGTTCTTACGGTAAGCGAGGCCTCTCTTGTAGAGTTCGATGAAGAACCACTGGTTCCATCTGTAGTAGTCGGGCATGCATGTCTTAACTTCGTAGTCCCAGTCTACCGTTGTACCCATTGCCTGAAGCTGCTTTTCCATCGTGTCGATGTTCTTGAGTGTGGAATCCTTGGGGTGGATGCCTGTCTTGATAGCATAGTTCTCAGCAGGGAGTCCGAATGAATCGAATCCCATGGGGTGGAAGAGGTTATAACCCTGCATGTGCTTGAATCTTGCCCAGGAGTCGGTTAGTGAGTAGTTATACCAATGACCCAGGTGAAGATTTGCTCCGGAAGGATAAGAAAACATCTCGAGGCAGTATAGCTTCTCGCCATCTGCGTTCGGATCGAACTTGTAAAGGCCTGTTTCAGCCCATTTTTCCTGCCACTTCTTGTCTGTCTCAATTGAATAACTCATGTTGAAAGACTCCTATTCTTTAAAAATGAACACCTAATTATACTCCGATGTTCCCGAAAATTACAGCAAATAAAAGAATAGTATGCAGCAATGAGCAGAGCCGTTTTCGAGTTCGGTCTGTCGAAAATGCCGAAATATCGCCGCAAATTGAAATCAGAATGTCACTAAAATAGGGCGTCGCGTGATTGATTTTTACTATTCTTGATGTGATAATAAATTGAATTTTTACCGACTAATTCGCCAAATGCGGCGTTTTCTTATATTTTTGAGGTGATTTTATGGGCTTAGGCATGGAAATAGGTGTCGATCTCGGCACCAGCAGCGTTCTTGTTTATATCAGGGGAAAGGGTATCGTTCTTAAGGAACCCTCCGTTGTTGCAGTAAACAGCAAGACAGGTAAGGTTTTGGCAGTAGGTGAATCCGCTTCACTCATGCTCGGCCGTACTCCCGGTATCGTAGAAGCTATCAGACCCTTGCGTGAAGGCGTTATTTCAGACTTCAGAGCAACTGAGGTTATGCTTAAGGCATTTATCGGCCGTGTCTGCACAGGTCTTCGTGCAACATACTTCAAGCCTACTATCGTAGTTTGCGTTCCTTCGGTTATAACACCCGTTGAGCAGCAGGCAGTTGAGAATGCTTGCCGTCACGCAGGCGCAAAGGACGTTTTCCTTATCAGAGAGCCTATCGCTGCTGCGATCGGTGCAGGTATCGATATCACAAAGGCTTGCGGTTCAATGGTAGTCGATATCGGCGGCGGTACAACTGATATTTCCGTTATCTCACTTTGCGAGCCTGTTGTAGATGCATCTTTGAAGGTTGCAGGCGACAAGTTCGACGAAGCTATAATCAAGCACGTTAGAAAGAGACATAACATCCTCATCGGTGAGAAGACTGCAGAAAAGCTCAAGATCGAGATCGGCTGCGCTTATCCGAGAGATGAAGAGCTTACATTGGACGTTCAGGGAAGAAACATCATCACAGGTCTTCCTTCGACAGTTACCGTATCTTCCACAGAGATGCTCGAAGCATTGGAAGAACCTATCACACAGATCTTCGAAGCCGTACACAACGTCCTTGAGAGAACACCTCCGGAACTCATGGCTGATATCTCACAAAGAGGTATCGTTATGACAGGCGGCGGAGCTATGCTCTACGGTCTTGACCACATGCTGTCCAACAGGATCGGTATCGACGTATACCTTGCCCAGGACCCTGTATCCTGCGTAGTTATCGGAACAGGTAAGGCACTCGATATGATGGACAAGTTCGCAGCTCTCAGTGATAACTGATATTTGCGGCTAACCCGTTCAGATAAATATTATTTGATTGACTGAAATAATTACAAATGTTATATTATGCGCGTCGGGTGAATATCCCGGCGCGCATTCGTTAGATTAGATATTTTCCATTTGAAGTTTGATATCCCATTTATAAGTTCTACGATAATAGGTTTTTTGCGCAAATTTACATTTTCGAAAGGCGTTTATGGACGATTTTGACAACCTGAATTCCAAGACGGATTCCGACTTAAGACAGATAGCTGTCGCGTTCGGAGATTTCACAGCGGAAGAAGCAGAGAAGAAGACCAGAGATGAGCTTCTTATGGCAATCACGGGAGCCAAGGACATCGGTGACATCACTACTGTTGATCTTACCGAAGAACCTGTTCCCGTTAAGGCACCTGCAATTCCGGAACCCATGAAGACAACAGAGAATACAAAGTCTCTCGACGAGCTCATCGTTGATGTCGGAAGGACCGCAAGGTTTGAGACCAACGAACTGGCTGATGCCATGCTCAAGGCAGAGAAAGAAGAGGAGAAAAAAGTGGCTAAAAAAGAAGCAGCTGCAGAAGGCCTGACAAAAGAGCCCAAGGCAGAAAAGAAGACTGCTGCAAAGGCTGAGAAGAAGCCCGCCAAGCGCACTAAGAAGGCCGAAGCAAAAGCAGAAGAACCCGCAAAGGAAAAGGCTGAAGTTACTGCAGAAGTTACAGCAGAAGTTCCTGCCGGGACAACTTCAGAAGAACCCAAGAAGGCTGAGAAGAAGGCTTCCAAGCCCAGAAAGACCAAGGCTTCCAAGAAAAAGGAAGATGCTCCTGCAGAAGAGGTTAAGGCTGAAGAACCCACACCGATTGAGGCTGCAGTTGCAGAAGCTTCTGTAGCAGAGGTTCCTGCCGAAGCAGCTCCCGCTCCTGAAGCAAAGCAGGAAGAGAAGAGACTCGAGCAGAACCAGGGTCAGGGCAAGCACGGCAGATCCAAGAGAAGAAAGATCTCTTTCGGTCCCGGCCAGGATACAAAGACAGTCGAGATGACTGATGAAGTTCCTGCTGAAGGCGAAGAAGAGAAGACTGAGCCCGATCTTCCCGTTGAGAT
>X410_Impala__coassemble_20_pt1 | contig 56813 bp, 44 predicted proteins | sample X410_Impala__metabat2_low_PE_001 | metagenome-assembled genome bin X410_Impala | reverse complement strand
CTGCAATACTTACTACAATCCAAAAATTCATTTTTAGTAAGTAAAGCACAAATAAAAAGGGCTGCCTCACATGTGACAGCCCTCATTTTTATTTCTCCATATACAGTAGTCCGAATGTGCCCGGGCCGGAGTTGACGGCGATGGCAGGGGAGGCCTGCTTGAAGTAGATCTCATCGAAGTGCATGTGCTTTTCAATCTGTTCGCGGATCCAGTCTGCCTCGCGCTTGGTGATGCCTACATAGGTTACGAAGAGGATTCTCGTATCGATGTTGCCGCCGTGAGCCAGAACGGAGTTGATGTATGCCTTCCATGCTGTTTCTCTTGATCCGAAGTAGGTCATACCGAGTCCCATCTTACCTTTGCGGAGGACGAGTACGGGACGGCCCATGACAGATTTGACGATGTTGGCTGTGCCGTTTCCGACCTGGTTTGCACGGGCGAGGAAGTCCAGATTATCGACGATGAAGCTTGTGTGGATCTTCTTCTTTATGACTTCGAGTTCTTTTACGATCTGCTCTGCAGCAAGGCCTGCCTCAGCCATTCTGCAGGCCGTGAGAGCCATGAGGCCCTGGCCGCTGGAGAGGTGTGCCGAATCGATTACGAAAACATTGTCGAATGACTTGGATGCTTCAAGAGCAGGCTGGTATCCGCTGTGCTCGATCTTGCTGGAGATCGAGATATGGATGACGTTGTTTGCATAGGTCAGCTGCTTCGAGAAGAATTCCTCGACTTCTCTTACTGAAGGACCCATCGGGAGAACCTGATGGTCGGGGTTTTCCATGTACTTAAGGATACCCTGTGTCTCGATCTCCTGGCCGTCTTTGAAAAGACCTTCTTCAGTACGGACCTTGTGAGGGAGGATAGGGATCTGATACTTGGAAATGATCTCAGGTGAGAGGTCGGCGACAGATTCCGTCGTGATAACAATGCTCTTACGCTTCTTGGCTCCGTTCATCCAGGAGATGGATTCCTGTGCGATCTCGGATCTGTTCCCCGTGATGTGGACGATCTCCTTGGGGAGATGGTTGTAGAGCTCGTTTTCGAGAGCATCACCGCTTACGGGTTTTGCAAGATAACCGTCGAAGTTCTCGCGTGCGTAGAGTGCTCTGTTCTCTTCGTCGGCGTTAGCGGTAAGGATGACGATCGCAGTATCACGGCAGCGTCCGCCGGTCTGGTCCTTGATCTGTCTTCTGCACTCGACACCGTCCATTTCAGGCATCAGGTGATCCATGAAGATGACGTCGTACTTGATGTTGAGGGTTTTCCGCAATGCGTCTGCGCCGCTCGTTGCCGTATCAATGCGGACTTTTGTGTCACGCAGGAGTTTGCTTACTACCATGAGGTTGGCTTCGTTATCGTCAACGACGAGGATACGCGCCTGAGGAGCTTCGAACTTCGGCAGATATTCTTTCTTGCGTCCGGAGCTTCCTGCCTTTGCAAAGTCGTACTTGCCGACGGAGCCTTCACGCTCGATCCTCTGGGGGATCTCGATGATGAAGGTGGAGCCTTTCTTATAGACGCTGTTAACAGTGATCTTACCGCCCATGATGTCTACGAGCTGCTTGACGATGGAAAGGCCGAGACCTGTTCCTTCGATGTGCTTGGTTGCCGTCTCATCGACACGCTTGAATGCGGAGAACAGGTAAGGGATGTCTTCAGACTTGATTCCGATACCCGTGTCGGAGACCATGTAGATCATCTTGCAGGTCTTGTCTTCCTTCATCTCACACTGGACGGTGAGGGAGACGGAACCTTCCTTGGTGTACTTGATCGCGTTGTTGATTACGTTGATGAGTACCTGCTTGATCCTGACCTCGTCACCGACGAGTTCTGCGGGAATGTCAGGGGAGACATCGACGTTGAAGTCGAGTTTCTTATCCTTGGCTCTTATCCATAGCATGCCGACGATATCGGAGAGCATGTCGCCTGTGTGGTAAGGTTCGATGAGGAGCTGCATGCTTCCTGACTGGAACTTACTCATGTCGAGAATGTCATTAATGAGGTTAAGAAGGAGCTTGCCGGCTGCCTTGATGTTGACCGCATCTTCGATAACTTCTTCGCTGACGTCTTCTCTTAAGATCATCTCATTGAGGCCGATGATGGTGTTTATCGGTGTTCTGATCTCGTGGCTCATGTTGGAGAAGAAGCTGTTCTGGGACTTGTTGAGCATCTCGATCTCCTGGCGCTGTCTCTCGGCAGTAACGAGCTGCTCGTTGAGTCTGTATCTGGTGTAGGACATGATGACGCCCATTACGACCTGGAATACGGAGAAGATGGTGAAATTTGCAAGTTCGTTAGGTTCGATCGATCCCATACTTACCATGTAATACAGGAATAAAGCCATTCCGGCATTGGAGAACAGGGCGATGATGAAGTAAACGATCGGCGTGAAATAAACGCAGAGAGGAACTACGAGTGCAACTGTCATGAACAGAGTGGTATCGCACGTGCCTCTTGCGAGTGAGTTTACGATTACGAGTGAGATTACCCAAAGATGAAGCGATATGCCCAGGAAGTGATTAAGGACAAATACGATATGGAACCTTGATGAGTAATCTTTCATGGCATATCTGCAGCCGATCATCCAGGCGGTTGCGATGGCAAGGATCGAGACATAACATATCTGGTGATAAAAGACCGTCGTTCCGCCGAAGTAGGGCGGATAAATGAACGTCAGCGCAAAGAAGATCGCGCCCGCAAGGAATGCAAGGACCATCGTGACCCGGGTAGGTCCTACGGATTCGTAATAGGCAGATTTGATTGCTTCGCGGTCATTGCCGGAGGGTTTGAAAAGATACCTCAACATGTTTCTCATGTCTTATCACCTCCTTCGTTCTCAGGTGCAAATTCGAACACGTCATCATCTTCGGAACCGTTCTCATCTGAGAGCAGATGGTCTTTGATGTCAGCCGTGATGCGGCCGTAATCGCGGATCATGTCCTCATGGTTTTCGAGGATGAATCCTTCTTCGTTCTCCTTTGCTGCCATCTCAAGTGATTTGGCTTTCTCTGAAAGACCGGAAATACCGATCATCTTGGAAGTGCTCTTCAGGGCATGGACGAGGATCTCGTAATTGTGCCAGTCGTGCACCATATAATAATTCTTCATTGAAGCGATCTTGTCAGTGCTTTCCGTCGCAAACTGGATAAGGAGTGACTTATAGAAGTCCTTGTCACCTACGCAGTATGTGAGGCCGGCATCAGTATCGATGCCGCTCTTACGGAGATCTGTCAGGAAATCCTTTTCACGGACGGGAGGTACAACAGGTTCTTCTTCTTCCGGTTCAAAGTTTTCAACGTTGCCGTCAGCATCGACATAAGAGATCGATGATTTGGGGAGGACCTGTCTTAATACACGCTCGAGTTCCTCGACCTCGACGGGCTTGCTTACGAATCCGTCAAAGCCTTCGGAAAGAAACATCTGCTTTGCGGAGCTCATGGCGTTTGCGGTAAGTGCGACAATCGGGATGGAGCCGTTAAGTCCGGCAACGTCTGTTCTGATCCTCTTCATTGCCTCAACACCATCCATGCCGCTCATCATGTGGTCCATGAATATGATGTCGAAAACCTTCTCGCGGCACATATCGATCGATTCCTGACCTGATGTGGCCGTATAGACTTTCATGCCGTATCTTCCAAAAATACTCTTTGCAACAACGAGATTCATGGTCTCATCGTCGACTACGAGTGCTCTTACGCCTTCGCAGCGGAGCTTCTTTACACGCTCTTCCTTGCTGTCTACAGTGGAGTTGAGGATGGATACGACAGGGAAGCAGTAGAAAGGCTTTTCGAGGACCTTTACCCGTGTGTTTTTGGGAAGGATCATGCCTTCGTTTGCAACGACTGCAACAACCATTGTCTTGGCGAGTTCTTCGATGAGATCCACATTATCGTTGTATTCCTCTTCCGCGATAAACAGGTGGGTGAGATGGATGGAATCTCTCAGGAGTTTTAAGTTCTCGGTGTTGTTAACGCGGTGCATCTGTATGCCCAGTCCCTTAACGATGTTGAGTACCATTGAGTTGTAGTAATCTCTTACGGCCGGATTGTCGTATTTCTCGAAGTGGAGGAATGCGCCGAGGCAGAGTTTGTCGGGTGCTGAAACAGACATACAGCTCAGAGGATCGATTACTCTCTGCGGGATACTGACGTGGACTGTAGTGCCGACGTCGGGTTTGCTGTCGATCGTCATGAAGCCGCCTAAAAGTGCCACGAATCCTGATGTGATAGCAAGGCCAAGTCCGAGGCCGCCGCCCTGACGGGTGCGGCTGGAATCTGCCTGGTAGAAGCTGTCGTATACCTTCTCAAGTTCATATTCTGTCATGCCCTTACCGGTATCGGTTACTTCGATGCACAGGTTGATCCCGTATTCGTGCTTGATCGTGGTGATCCTCACATACACGCCGCCCTGCTGGGTGTACTTAAGGCCGTTCGTAATGAGAGACTTAAGGATCTTCTTGAGCTTTGAGACGTCGGTATTCATTACCGCGGGAATGGACGGATCGACGTCGATGATGAGCTCGACGTTCTTGGATTTATACTGCTTAACGTCATTAACGAGATCATGAAGAACAGAAGAGAGCATATAGTCTTCGTTGTTGCAGACAGCTTTCTTACGGTCGATCTCGGAATAGTCGAGAATGTCGCTTATCTGGTCGGCAACCTTACGGCCTGCATCCCTGACTGCGATGAGGTCGCCCTGGATCTCGCGGTGTCTTGATTTGTCAATGCAAAGACTTGTAAGTCCGATGATCGCATTAACAGGTGTTCTCAATTCGTGTGATACGTTTGCGAGGAAGTCATTGAGATGCTCTGTTGCATCAGTGAGCTGCTCGATCTCACCTTCTGATCTTTTCATTACCTCCATCCACTTGTCGATGATTATCTTCGCGAATCTTCCGATGAAGATTACCAGGCAGATATGAAGGATGGATCTTGTGATTATGAGAACATCGAAAAACTCTCCCGTGACCATCATGTTTACGAGTTCATAAGCCATTGTCACAAAGTAAGTGAACTCGCAGAGGGTTATGAGAGATTTCTTGCCGGTCAGCGTGTTGATCATGATGACGCCGGCCATTACGAGTGCTAAGTCAAACGTACTGGTCTGATGGATACCATAGAAAAAGTAGCATCCCATCATCAGTATCGCGTATACCCAGATGCGGACAACAGACGGAGTGTTGTGTCTGATATGAAGGACCCATGCCATGGTTATGCCGACGATGATGATCAGGAGGGCCCACTTCTCCCATCCGAGGAGAAGTGATTCGATGACAAGGATTATCGCAAAGATCGTATAACTTACTAAAAGGGTCAGATGGGAAGACTGGAACAGATCTTTGTTATCGTTTGTCGTACTCATACTGTTTATCCTCTTAATCTAAAGTCTTTGTCTTCTTCTACGATATCAAGCATTATCTGTGCAAACTTCGGATCAAACTGTGTACCCATTCCAAGCTTCAGTTCATCTTTTATCATTTCCTGTGTGAGGTGTGATCTGTAGCTTCTGTCGCTGGACATTGCATCATAGGAATCTGCAACGTTGATTATCCTTGCTTCTTCGGGAATGTCTTCTCCCTTAAGTCCTGAAGGATAACCGGCACCGTCGTATCTCTCGTGATGGTAGAGGGCAGCCTTTTCAAACTTCGGAGTGTCTTCTATGTTTTTCAGTATTGAAGCACCCATCTGTGAGTGTCTTTTGATCATTTCGAACTCTTCGTCGGTCAGTTTCCCGGGCTTGTTTAAGATGCCGTCGGGAATACCTATCTTTCCGACGTCGTGAAGGAGGGCGATCATGTAGATCTCGTCCTGTCTTGCTTCAGTGTATCCGAGCCTCCTGGCTATCATTTTCGAATACTCTGCGACGCGTGAAGAATGACCTTTGGTGAATTCGTCTTTTGTATCGATTGCGGCAGCAAGCGAGCTTACGATCTGGAGGAACAGGTCCTTGTTCTCTCTTGTCTTCTGCTCGACTTCGTAATAAAGCTGGTGCTGCAGCATTGTAAGTTCGATTATGTTTCTGGCACGCAGCAGGAGTACTTCAGGTACGAACGGCTTTCTGATAAAGTCCATCGCACCGAGCGAAAGACCTTCGCTTTCCGAACCTGCGCTCTCGTCTGCGGTAAGGAAGATGACAGGGATCCTTGCTGCCGCGCTCTCTAATGAGTGAAGCTTCTTTATCGCTTCAAATCCGCCCATGCCCGGCATCTTTACGTCGAGCAGGATAAGGTTTGGCATATCTGTTTCTTTGTCGAGATACTCGAAAAGAGCCTCTCCCGACTTCAGCGCAACGACATGCATTCCGCCGGAACTTAAGATCTTGCCTGCTACCTGAAGATTGATCACGTCATCATCGACAATGACTACTTTCTTGACCTTGTTGGTAATTACGTAATCTGTGTTTTTGCCGATGAATTCTGTCTCGTGTGTGATGATGAGATTTGCGATCTTTTTGTTTTTCCAACCGTCAAGGAGATGGAGTATTACCTTGTCGACAGAGTCAGCCCTGATGTCAGTGAGGAATACGAAATACTGGTTCTTGCTATTCCTCATGAATATATCGGACTTACGCAGAGATCCTCTGATGTGGGTGCCGAATTCATCGACATTGTCGTAGAAATCGTTGTCGAGCCTGCCGTTTTCGGGAGCAAGAGTAAAGAGGATCTTGCATGCGTTTATGTGGTGTCTGATTATGTATCTGATTACATAACGGTATACGGGCGAGAATGCTTCCTTATCAAGCTGGAGAGCGACATCCTGGATCGAACGCTCACCCAATATCTCGGATATGGCCTTGATGTCGAGTATGGTTGACTTGCCGTCATCAATGTTGTCGTCGTAAATATCGTAACTGTGCTTACCGTTTTTCTTAACATTATAAAGAGCTTTATCGGCGAGCTTTAAGAGGGCAGTGTAGTCGTTGCCGTATCTGGGAACGAAGATACCGCCGACAGATACGCCAAGCGGGATAGTCATGTCATCGCCCATCAGTTCTTTTGCTTTTCTGATGATCTCTCTGTTGAATCTTGAGGTTATGTCTGCAACGGCTTCTTCGGTCGTAACACCTGTTGCGAATGCTGTAAATTCGTCACCGCCGATTCGTCCGATCTTACTGCCGGCAGGGACATTCTCACGGAATGTATCAGCACATGCGATGAGGACTTTATCACCCATCTCATGACCATAGATATCGTTTACGAGTTTGAATGAATCAAGGTCGATCATCATGAGGCATCCGGCATTTTCGGAGCACATCTTGGAAAGTTCCTCACCTGCTGCAGCCCTGTTGAGAAGCCCTGTAAGTTTATCTATTGTCGCTTCGCTCTTAAGGCTCTGCATCTCCTGTGAATTCGACATGATGTTACCGATTCTTCTGAGGAGTACGTCAGGGTTAAAAGGCTTTCTGATAAAGTCGGCAACTCCGACCTCAAAACCTCTGGTCTCAGTATCAACATCCTCATCCGCGGTTAGGAAGATAACGGGTGTCTTCATGAGGCCTTTGAGCTGCTCGAGCTGTCTCAATTTGCCGAGTGTCTCAAAACCGTCCATGACGGGCATCTTGATGTCCAGAAGAACAAGATCCGGCATGCCGTTCTCGTTAACGTATTCAAGGAAAGCACTGCCGGATTTCAAGGCAGTGACACGCATATTGTTTTTGCTCAGAATATGACCTGCCATCTTAAGATTGGCAGTGTCATCGTCAACAACGATAATCCATTTTGTCATAAGAATTCACCCCGGTAATCACAGTAAGTCACTAGTAATTCAGATGATAGCATATATTTTATTTAATATCTGAATTTATAAAAATATATCGGTTTTTTGACAACTATCCTTAACGGTACCTTAAATCGGTTCTGAGGCTATTGAAAACGGTATTTTCCGGTGGCAAACTATCTGCAGTGTATTAACTTGGGGGTAATTGGATATGTTAGAGGTTAAGAACGTAACCAAGCGTTACGGCAAAAATGTTGCATGCAATGATGTATCGTTCACGCTTGAACCCGGCTCACTTACGGTCCTTCTCGGACCTAACGGTGCGGGCAAGAGTACGATCATCAAGTCCATCATCGGCTTTCTCAAATACGACGGAAGCATCACGATAAACGGAATGAACAACAAGTCCGTTGAGGCAAGAAAGGTATTGGGATATATCCCTGAAATGCCTTCACTTTATCCGACTCTTACCGTTATCGAGCACATGGAATTCATTGCAAGGGCATATAAACTTACGGACTATAAAGACCGTATCAATATGCTGCTTGAGAGATTCGAGCTTGATGATAAGCGTAAGAAGTTCGGTGACGAACTTTCCAAAGGTATGCAGCAGAAGCTGAATATCTGTCTTGGCCTTTTGCCCGATCCTGATCTCATTCTCCTTGACGAGCCTCTCGTAGGTCTTGATCCTCATGCCATCAAGGAACTTAAGAATTATATCGAAGAGCTCCGCAAAGCAGGCAAGACTTTATTTATAAGCACGCACATCATCGACAGCGTCGACATGCTCTGGGACAGAACCATCATCATGCAGAGCGGCCAGATCAAGGCAAATGTCTCGAGAGAAGAGGTCGATGCAAGCGGCAAGTCACTTGAAGACCTGTTCTTCGAAGTAACAGAAGGTATCGATAAGTCATCCGTAAGCGGTGAAGGAGAGGCATAAATGAGACTGTTCCTTTATTACGCTTCCCACTCGCTTCTTAACACGCTTAAGAAGATGATGAAGACATGGGTCATTATCATCGTGATAATGTTTGCTTTCGGCGGCATGATCGGACTTTTCGGATCGATCCTCGACAAAAACGATAATGAGCCTGATGACACAACAATAGTTCTTGAATACGATGAAGACGGAAATCCCGTTGAGGAGATCTCCTCAACAGAAGCACGCGACGGCTTCTTCAATAAGCTGATGTCCGAGCATGATCTTACCAAGGAGACTATCGTTGACTTTGCTATCTCCGCGATCTTTCTTTTGATCCTTGCGGTCAACATCATCAATGCAAAGAACTCCAATAAGATATTCCTTCCGGCGGACGTTCCGATGCTGTTTGCATCTCCCATGAGGCCTCAGTCAGTACTGATGTTCAGGCTTTTGTGCACGCTCGGATCATCGCTTCTGATATCTGTTTTCGCATTATTCCAGATCCCGAATCTGACGATAAATGCAGGCCTCAGCATGTGGGGCGCATTCTCGATCATTACCGTCTATGTACTGTCTCTCATGTTCAGCACGCTGGTTCAGGTAGTCTTCTATACGATCACATCGAAAATGAAGAACGGCATTGCAAACCTCAACCGCTTCATTGCAATCGTTTACGGTGCGATCGCTGTCGGATTTGCTGTTTTTGTTACGGCAAACAAGATGGATATCGTTGACGGACTTTTCGCTTATTTTGCAAGCCCGAAGACACACTGGGTCCCTTTCTGGGGCTGGCTCAGAGCCATCTCTTACTACGCTTGCACAGGCGATACGGTAATGTCTCTGATCTATCTCGGAATTTTCATCGCATCATGTGCAGCGCTCGTGCTTGTCATCTGGAAGATGAAGGCAGACTTCTATGAGGATGCCATGTTTGCAGCAGAGCATAAGGCTGAGCAGTTGGAAGGCGCAAAGAGAGCCGCAAGAGGATCGGTTGCAACCAGAGAAAAGGACCGCAAGGAGAATCTCGACAGAGATGGTTTCCACTACGGCAGCGGCGCAAGCGTTTTCTTCTACAAGGCTGTATTTAACAGATTCAGATTCGCAAAACTCAAGATCTTCTCAACGACCATGATCGTTTATACACTCATTGCGGGCGTAGCCGCATGGTTTGCGAGGACAGCGCCTTTTGACGATACGTTCTTCATTCCTGCGGCAGTATTGGGACTCATGGCTTTCTACAGAACGCTCGGCGACCCGATCCGCGAGGATACTTCAAGAGGATTCTTCATCCTGATTCCCGAAAAGGGCTTTAGCAAGGTCTTCTATTCTCTTTTGGGAAGCCTTACGGTTACGGCCATAGACCTTCTGATCCCGGTCATCGTGTCCGCGATAATCGTAAAGGCCAATCCTTTGAGTGCGATCGTATGGTTTTTGTTCATCCTGTCGATCAGCTTCTTTGCAACGACAGTGGGAACATTCATCTCTTTGTCGCTACCTGACGAAGTCGCAAAGCTCGTCGGCACGATAGTACAGATGATATTCTTCTACTTCGGACTTGCTCCGTCGGCAGTAGCAGTCATCCTCGGAATCGTATTCGGCAAACTGCTGATAGCGGTAGTTATCGGAGCTGCGATCAACTTTGCGACAGGTCTTCTGGTGACACTGCTTCTTCCGTTGCTCCTGGGCAGAAAATAACAGTAATCACTTATGTAACGGGCGTGAAAACGCCCGTTATTACTGAAATATAGACGACTGTCTATATGAAGGAATATGTTACATTTCACAGTTTTACATATTGCTTTTTTGATATTAAAATACTATTTGGTACATTTCGCGTGTATAAAGCTCAGGTACGGAGATAGATATGGATATTTTCTCGTTTGTAACGCTTTTTGGCGGACTCGCATTCTTCCTTTACGGAATGCGTCTTTTGTCCGAGTCTTTGAAGAAGACTGCCGGCGGTAAGCTCGAAAAACTTCTCAATAAAGCTACTGACAATAAATTCAAGGGCCTTGCCGTAGGCGCGATCATCACGATCGCCATCCAGTCTTCTTCGGCAATGACGGTCATGCTGGTAGGTTTTGTTAACTCCGGCATTATGGATCTTCCCCAGACCGTCGGCGTTATATTCGGTTCCGACATCGGAACGACACTCACGGCGTGGATCTTGTCCCTTGCAGGTATCGACAGCGGAGACAATGTATTCTTAAAGCTCCTTAAGCCTTCTGTCTTCTCCCTTATTTTCGCTCTTATCGGTATAGCGCTTATCATGATCTGCAAAAAGCAGCGCCGTAAGGATATCGGCACGATGCTCATCGGATTTGCGATCCTCATGCAGGGCATGACTATGATGTCAGCCTCAATGGAGCCTCTCAAGGAGATGGACAGCTTCGTATCCATCATGACGGCCTTCAAGAATCCTCTCTTAGGTGTTGTATCCGGCGCGGTTGTAACGGGCATCATCCAGAGTTCCGCGGCAGCGATCGGTATCCTGCAGAGTATCTCAATGACAGGCCAGCTCACATACGGCATGGCTATTCCGCTCGTAATGGGTGCCAACATCGGTACATGCATGACGGCTATCCTCTCATCCATCGGCGTTAACAGAGACGCTAAGAGAGTTACTGTTATCCACGTAGCCATCAAGCTCATCGGTACAGTCGTATGGCTCATCGTTTTCTATGCGGTCAATGCCATCTTCGATTTCAGCTTCATGGACAACACAGTAGGCATCGTCGGTGTCGCTGCGATCCACTCAATATTTAACATTGCAAACACAGTCCTTCTTTTCCCGTTCTCAAAGCTTCTCGTCAAGCTTGCACATCTTATCGTCAAGGAAACAGAGGAAGAGCAGGAGTTCAAGCTCGACGAGCGTCTCATGCTTACACCTTCGATCGCTGTTGGTGAGTGCCGCAACATGATGTTCAAGATGGTCACCAAGGCTAAAGACGGCCTCGACAAGTCCATGAACATGCTTACAAACGGATACAACACTGCTGATTTCGACTTCATCAAGAAGAATGAGGAGCGTGTCGACGGTTACGAGGACCTTTTGGGTTCTTACCTCATGAAGCTCACGACAACACAGCATTTGAGCGTTGAAGACAAGAACAGATCCTCAAGGATCCTTCAGGCGATCGGAGAAGTCGAGCGTATAGCTGACCACGCAAACTATCTGTCTGACTCTGCCGAAGAGATCGAGACCAAGCATCTTGAATTCTCCGATGCGGCACGCGAAGAACTTAATAAGGTTATTCCTGCCGTCCGTGAGATCTATACTATGGCTCTGGACTGCTACCTTTCCAATAACGCATCAAATGCAGATAATATCGGACCGTTGAGGATCGTCATCAGTGAGATGTGTGACAAGTTCAAGGCAAATCACGTTGAAAGACTTGCTGAAGGTGTCTGTACAACGGAGCAGGGATTTGTCTTTAACGACATTCTTTACAGCTGCGTAAGAATTGCAGAGCACAGCCTTAACATCGCTGCCATCGCATACAGATTCAAGCACGCAGGCTCCACAAATCCCGATACTTACATGCACGACTTCAAGCAGCGTAAGGATAAGGACGAGAAGAAGTACCAGGAGTACGTTAAGAAATTCAACGCTTGAGGGTAGGCGAGGGGAATGCCGGAAACGTTATCTTTCAAAGATATATGTAAAAAATGTAAGGCCCGGACAGCGCGGTTCTTCAAGCGCTTCCTGCAATTCTTAAGAGGCATCTGGATTCTTTTTAAGCAGAGCTTCAGAGTAGTCATGCTCTTCATTCTGCTCTGCTCGGTATTTACCATAATGGCAACATCCGTTCTGAAGGATCTTCTCATTACTCTTATGATGAAGGTTACGGGAGTCGAATATATCGTTCCTGCGAATCTTACCCGCGTGCTTTTTAATCCCGTATCGATCGTTTTGATGATCATTTTCGCGGTCATAATAACGCTGTTCTCATTGTTTGAGATAGCAGGACTCCTCCATGCTTTCTCGATGGGACAGGCGGGAAGAACGACCAATCTCATGAGCATGTTTGCCGCCGGGCTCCGTGCCTGCAGAAAGGCACTTCATCCGAAAAACTGGTTCCTGATCGTTTTCATTCTCGTATTATTCCCGCTGACAAGGGTTTTCCCTTTGGCTACTTCAACGTTCAAGCTTATCCTTCCGGGATTTGTTAACCAGACTATCGATTACACCAAGGGACTTAACGTGGTTTACTGGATAGGTTATATCGCATTGATCCTGATCCTTACAGTATATCTGTTCTCGATCAACAGCTTTGTAATGCAGAAGGACTCCTTCATAAAGAGCTGCACGAGATCAAGACATCTTGAAAGAGGACATTTCGCGGAGACGCTTCTCTCACTGATCCTCCTCACGCTCCTTTTGAACTTTGCGATCAATTCCATTTCTTCCATCATTGTCATCAACTGGAACGAAGCCACAAGCATGATCCTCGGCAACAGCAAGAACATTATCTTCAAGGCAGAGAATGTCGGCACGTCCACATATCTCTTGCGCCAGATCCTCAAGAGCTTTATCTCTCCTGCGGTAAATAATGCCGCTCTGGCAGTTCTGTTCTACCGTTACGTTGATGAGAAGGACATGCTCCTGACTTTGTCCAAGGATACATTCAAAGCGAAAAAGACATCCTGGAAAGGCGTCATCGCTTTCTTTATCGTCCTTGCTGTTTTCTCATCTGTAACCAGCGTTTACTGGATCAACAGATACGCATTCCTTTTCGAACCCGTTGACCAGCCTCTTGTCTGTGCTCACCGCGGCGACAATGTAAACGCACCGGAAAATACGATGCCTGCATTTGAACTTGCTGCAAGCGAGAACCTGCAGTGGATCGAGCTTGACGTTCACCAGACATCGGACGGAGTCATCATCTGCAACCACGATTCAACGATCAAGAGAGTTACGGGAATAAATCTTTCCATCCACGATCACACGTATGCAGAACTTACCTCATGTGAATTCGGCTCATGGATGCCCGGCAACTACGAGCATGTGGTTGTTCCGACACTTGCCGAAGTTCTTCTTTTTGCAAAAGAAAACGGCATGAATGTTCAGGTCGAACTTAAGGGTCATGCGGACGATGTGAACTTTGAAGAGAATGTACTTCAGGTCATAAATGATACCGGCATGCACGATAACGTTATGGTAATTGCCCAGGATCTGAGCCGTCTTCAGCGTGTAAACGAACTCGACCCGACGATCACAAAAGCATACTGTGTCGTAGTCGGACTTGGTGATCTTGAGCACCTTGAATGTTCGGATAACATCTCGATCGAAGAGTCTTACATCACGCCTGAACTTGTGCGCGACATGCATGCGCAGGGCAAAAAGGTATTCTGCTGGACTGTTGATAACGACGATACGGTACAGTATCTCATCAGCTGTGATGTCGACGTGATCGGCACTGACAATCCTATGCTTATAAGCAATGCTGTCGAAAAGGGTGACTGCTCAGGAGGATTTACCAGGATCTTCCACATCATTCTCCATGTAATCGCTAACATGGACAAGTAATAAATTTGTCAGTCGATTGTGCGGTAGAAAACCTCGTATCTGCCGTCGTCTTCCATCTCCATGACCATATAGCCGCGCTTTGAGCCGCCTCTCGGAATCGCTATTGAACCGGGGTTTAATATGCGCGGTCCGGCGGCTGTTCCGAAGCCTGATTCGTAATATCTGCTGAAGTCTGATATAGCATCTCCGAAGCTGTCGTAGGGTACGTGTGTGTGGCCGAACATACAGATGTCACAGCCCTGTTCCTGTGCCGTGAGAGAAAGCGTCAGAAGGCCGTAATTAACGCGCTGGCGGTGTCCGTGCGCGCAGTATATCTTATGCCCGTTGAGTGTGAATACTGCTTCGTTTCTTACGAGTGAAGGATCGAATTCATAGTAGTCACAGTTGCCCTTTACGAAGATGCATGCAGTCTTGGGCGCACCTGCCCATTTTGCGATCTCTGCCTGCGGATATTCGGAGTCACCCAGATGTATAAGCATGTCGGGCGTCTCTTTCATAATGGCCGTTCTTAAGGGACCTGTAGTTCCGTGCGAATCACTTACGATCAGTATCTTCATTGTGTTTCCTTATCAGACAAAATAGAAGTCGGTGTCCCATCCGGGAATACACCTTGTGTGGATCATGTATATCTTATAATCACTTCTTATATCAAGCACTTTCGGTATGAGAGTAAATACATCTTCGCTTCTGTGATAGCATGCGATCTTCATTATCGGACGGCACTTTTTTATCGTATCTTTTGCGCCTTCGATTGCTGCAAGTTCAGAGCCTTCGACATCGAACTTTATAAAACTTACGTCATCAAGCTTAAGAGAGTCGACGGTTATGACATCTATCTCGCGTGTATTTTTCAATTCGACATTACTGTTCTGCAAAGCCCTTGTTCCTCTGCCTCTTGCGGTGGATACGAGTTCTTTGCCGACCTTGTCACCGATAAGCGCGTTGATGCATGTGACGTCAAATTCTTCTGCTTCCAGATCTTCCGCGCATGCCTTGAGCTTTGCAAAAGAATGACGTTCAGGCTCTAACGCTACAGCCTTTTTGAGACACGGATATTTATTGAGATAACGTACTAATGTATCACCGTAGTAAGCACCGAGATCGATGTAGCAGCCGGGCTTTATCTGCTCCAGCAATTTGAATTCCTCATCAGGATCAGACTCGGAATCTTCAAGATAAGAGATGTCTCCCGTGAGTTTGTAATTGATGTAATCTTCGAAGCAATTTTTGGAATCGTCATCTGCAAGTTTTGAGTAAACATCTTCAATTGAATCTTTATTGGATTCATAAAAATCACGGTTGAATAATATGTCACCGTAAACGGGAACATCAGGCACATAAAGCTCTCTTTCGGATGCTATCTTTGATACCTGTTCGAGCACTTCAGGGCGTGATGAACCGAAGCATACGAGGACGATGAAATCCTGACCTGCCAGTTTCCTGCAGCAGTCGGAATATGAGATGACTTTATATTCATGGAACATCCTGTCCCTGACAAAACCGTCGCTCGCAAAAACGGCGGCAATGAGGTCTTTTAAGCCTTTGCGCTCAAGAACGGTAATTATCTTGTCTGCACCGTCGCCTGTGCCGTAGAGGGCAATGGGGCGGCGTTCATCCGCAAGGTATTCCCAGAGATCAGATTTTGTTTTCGAGATGTTCATAGGGATAAGTATATATTCTCGCAGTGATTTCGCAAAACAAAAAATCGCCTGCAACATTTCCCGGACCGCATCTGTATTTATGGTAACAACACGAAAGACGGCAGCTCCGTCTGATATGGAGGATAGAATTATGAAAAAAGGCGCAGTCATTGGAATCGTAACCGGAGCGGTAGTTCTTAATATCGCGGCATTCTCGCTGTTTGGTTCTTTCCTGAACAGTGCAAAATCCGCAAGTTCTGAGATCAGGGTACATAACGGCGAAGTTCAAACAATTGCCGGAGAGATCAACTACGGCAGTGATAATAAGTTACTTGCAACCAATATGGATTATACAGCTGAAGCGGAATTTGCAGACGAAGCTGCTTTCACGACAGGCATGTCAAACAGCCCGGTTGCACCTTCGCCTGACGATCCGGGTGTTAACGTAGATCCGTCACAGGGAAGACTTCTCATAAGAACGGTCATGATAACAGCGGAAACAACAAATTATAACCAGGTTGCAGCTGACCTTGAGAGCCGTGTAAGAGAGTGCGGCGGATATATTGAATATTCTTCAATGCATGGTACAGGCAACAACAAGGATCTCCGTTCCGGTTCATATACCGTACGCGTTCCCGCCGACAAACTCGACTCACTCATTGAAGCAGTCGGCACAAGCTGCACAGTAACAGCATCCAATGAAAACACAACAGACGTAACACTTGAATACGTTGATACAAAGGCAAGGATCGAATCATTAAGAGTTGAGTACGACCAGCTTCTCACACTCCTTTCCCAGGCAGAGGATCTCGATACGATCATCGTTCTTCAGAACAGACTTACAGATGTCAGATATCAGATCGAGAGTGCAGAATCCAGAGTCAGAGTTCTTGAGAACCAGGTCCAGTATGCGACACTTACACTTACGCTCAATGAAGTGCTTGAGGAAAAGGAAATAGAAGAACCCCACGTAGTTACATACGGTGAGAAGGTTTCCAACCAGTTCAAGCAGACATGGGAAAACACGGTTGAGTTCTTCCAGAATGCACTTCTCGGACTCATCGCATCCATCCCCGGCATCGTAGTAATGATCGTAATCGCTGCTGTAGTTCTCATCATCGTCTTTACGGCACGCAAGAAGAGAAGAGCAAGAAGAGCAAAGGCGCTCGCTGCTAAGGAAGCAGAAAAGATCGAAGAAAAGAAATCCGAAGATAAAAACGGAGCAAAGGAGGACAAGAAGGAAGAGAAAAAAGAATCAGCAAAAGACTAATCCTAAAACAGCATAGATAATAAATCTGTAAATGAAATCTGGGTTATGGCCGTAGATTAAGGATATTAGGAATAAAGGGTTAAATATAAACCGGAATAAGAAAAAAGTTCAGAATTCATATACAGAGAAATCACATCCGGCTGCGAAGCTCTCCCAACCATCGGGACCTCCGCAGCCGATGTTGTCATATACTGCACATGTCTTAAAACCGCCTGCTTTAGCGCCTTTCATGGCCTGCGGAACGTCGTCGAAAACAACTGCCTTGTCAGGCGTTACAATGATCCCGGGAGCTGAAATATAATCGGTTGCGCGAAGGAAGATGTCAGGCGAGCTCTTATCGATCTTATTGCCGAGATCTTCAAGCGTGATAACAAAATCGAACATATCCCTTATGCCTGTATGGACCAGTGATGCGTCCGCATTCTGACGTGAAAGAGCGGTTGTCACGCACAAAGAAAAGCCGAGTTTTTTTGCCTCATCAAGATACTCTCTTGCGCCTTTTTTGAGACAGACCTCAGACCTGTAAAAGCCGTATACCATTGACTCCCAGCTATCTACGATCTCCTGCCATGTGAGAGGGATGCGGTACTTTGTCTGAGTGTATCTTGCGGCATCTTCGATCGATGCGCGCTTTACAACTTCTGTATATTCCGGAGTTACCTCATATCCGTAGCGTCCTAAAAATTCCTTATCGACGTCATGCCATACGGTCATCGAATCGAGGAGGGTTCCGTCGAGATCGAATATGAGCAGTTTAACGCCCTCTTTCGAGAGCGCTTTAAGATAGGGATAAGGTGCAAATGAAGTTAAGTCTTTCTTCATTATTCCATGTAAGAGAGCTTGCCCTTGAGGTTCTCTAAGGCCTGTTCTCTTTTTGTGTTGAAGTCAACTTTATTGTTTTCGATCAGGTTGTTGCCGTATGAATCGATGGATACGATCAGGGGTCCGAACCTCTCAGCCTTGAGCTTCCACATAGCTTCGGGCATTCCGAGATCGAGCCACTCAACGCCTTCAACATCAACAACTTCTTCAGCTGCAACTACGGCGCATCCGCCGGGGAAGATGGTGTGGATCGCACAGTTATCGATACAGCCCTGAGTTGTCTTGGAACCCATGCCGCCCTTGCCGATGATGATCTTAACGCCTGTCTTTTCGAGGAATTCTGCCTGGGCCTTTTCCATACGCATTGATGTTGTAGGTCCGACGCTGATTACCTTGTATTTGTCAGGTTCGCCTTCGGCATTGATCTTCTTCATGATCGGGCCAGCGTGGAAGATTGCCTTGCCTTTGAGATCTACCGGGGGTTCCTTGCCTGAGATAACGACTCTGTGATGAACGTCATCTCTTCCTGTTACGATGTCACCTGTAAGATAGATAACGTCGCCGATGTGAACCTTCTTAATATCTTCATCTGATACGGGTGTTTTGAATTCAAATGTGCTCATAAGACTGCCCCCTTGTGTGTGAAGAAATCGTAAGTGAAGTCAGGCTTGATCTTTATGCCTGCTCTTCTGTGCGCCCAGCATGCAGTGGACATGCCCATTGCAAGTGTTGCGGGATGTCTTGAAGCCTGCTCGATGTTGACCCCCATTACGGAAAGCTTGCCGCCGAATCCGCCGGGTCCTAAGCCGATCGAATTAAGGCCGTCTTCCAAAAGCTTTTCCATCTCAGCAGCCTTGGGGTTCGGGTTATGTGAACCGACCTGTCTTAAGAGAGCTTTTTTAGAAAGTTTTGCAGCGACTTCGGAGGAACCTGCGATACCGATGCCGACAAGGCACGGAGGGCATGCATTTACGCCGTATGTGGTCATCTGCTCGAAAACAGCCTTTGCGATGCCTTCGTATCCTTCAAGAGGCATAAGGACTTTGGAGAAACCTGGCAGTGAGCATCCGCCGCCCGCCATGTAGAAATAGAGTTCTAATTCATCGCTGTCCTTAACGATCTCCCAGTCGATCCAGGGGCTGTGAGTACCGATGTTGTTACCGGTATTTTTCTCATCGAAGACCTCGACCGCATTAGGTCTCAAAGGGGCATTCTTTGTTGCATCCTTAACAGCATCGATAAGTGCATCTTCGATAATGTCCATGTAAGGCCACCTGGAACCTACTCGCGCAAAAAACTGCGGGATGCCTGTGTCCTGGCATGAAGGTCTCTTCAAAGAATCAGCAAGCTGCATGTTCTTTTCCATTACGTTATAGATATCGGGAGCGAAGCCCTCGTTCTCGATGTCTTTCATCTGTGATAAACGGAGCTTAACATCGTCAGGAAGGTGTCCTGCGGAGTAGCTCATGAATGATGCGACAAGTGCCGATAACTGTTCGCGGGGTAAGTCGGATGACATAAGAAAACCTCCGTAAATTCTTTTCGTGACAATTATATAACAAGTGGCAGTGCTAATGCCCCCACACTTTCAAAAGAAAACCAAGTTCTTTATAATAAGCAAAATAATTAAATGATTTTGGATTATGAGGTATTGAAATGACCGGGGAAGTTAAGGCGCAGACACCGTTGATCGCGAAGATCGCATCTGACAAGGTTTTATGCTGGATATCGATGGCTCTGCTTGTGGCACTGCCTGTAGTAGAGCTTGTTACCGAGATATTAAAGAGCACAAAGCTCAAGGCATTCAGAACATGGTATCCTTCATGCCACCAGCCTTATGTCGTCGGTATTTTCGGCATCGTCTTAACTTTGTTCGTCATACTGTCATTCATCGGAAGAGCGGCAGCAGGCAAGTTCAGATTCTATATTGCCGATGTTTTTTATTTCACGCTCATAGCATTCATGCTCATCTCCATGTTCTGTTCACAGAACTTCGGCGTATTTTCCGAAGGACAGAAATACTACATGGAACATCCTACACACTTCCTTTGCTACTACGGACTTTTCTATGCAGGCTCAATGATCGAAGATACAAAGCTCAGAAGGAATGTCCTCGCAACTTATGTGATCGTTGCATTTATCCAGGGTGTCGTGGCATTCCTGCAGACAAGAGGATTTGAGATCTCTTACTGCCTTTTCGAAGCTGACCGTCCGGGCTATACCGCCGCATACGGACTTCTTCAGAATACTAACTTCTACGGAACACTCTCATGCGTTCTCACTGCAGCTGCATCAGGCCTTTTCATCATGAGTTCAAAGATCTTCAGGAAGAAGGCTGCAAAGTGGGCTGTATTCGCGCTCGCGATCCTCATGTTCTACACAATGATCGCAAGCATGGCTCGTCTTGCATGGCTGGGCCTTGGAGCGATGATACTGATGTACATCATCTCATTCGTCATCATGCGCAAGGGTGCGATCGACAATGATTCATTAAGACAGATCATCATCGACTTCTTAACACTCATCATCGGATTTATCGTGGTAATAATCCTCAACATCATCCTTGAGTCCTCCATTACGGATAAGCTCGAGCAGACATCAGAAGATGTTGCAGAGATAACCGAGACAGGCAACGTAAACATCGGTAACGGCAGAGACGATATCTGGAGAGCCGCACTCTCAAGCGTTCCGCGCCATTGGGCTACAGGTATCGGTCTTGATAACCTCACCGCTGCATTCAGGGAACAGCCCGGCTGGCAAAAAGGCATGTATGTTCAGGCAAAGGGTCACTGCGAATATATCCACACACTTGCAACTCAGGGTGTCTTTGCGCTGATCAACTATGTAGCACTTCTCCTTTATGCTACAGTCAGCACCGTTAAGGGTATTGTCCACGAGAAGAATGACATTAAGCGCAGCTTCCTCTGGATCTTCTTCGGCGTCTTCGTAGCTTATATCTCACAGGCGCTTGTCAGCAGCAGCGTTATGAACGTAGCTCCTTATTTCTGGATCATATTAGGATTGGTAACACCCAGGATAAAGCCTGTTTCTTTTAAGAAATAGTGACATCAGGAAGGGGGCCCTGCACATGTTCAACTCTTTACTCCGTTTTAAAGCAGAGAAGGAAAGCCAGTTGTTTATCAAGAACTGCATTGCCTTTGACACGCCAAGACTCGAGAGCGAAGTCTTTCCTGCAGAATGCAAGACGGAAATGGACGTGGTATATAAAGATGGCAGCAAGCCGCTCAAACTTGATGTTTATACACCTTTCGGATGTGTTGGTGCAAAAGAATGCTTCATCCTGATCCACGGCGGCGCATTTGTATACGGAACCAAGAAACTGGACCAGAACTTCGGAATGCATCTTGCCATAAAAGCCGGCATTCCTGTCGTAAATGTCGACTACACTCTCATGCCGGAAGCAGAGCTGCCGCAGATAATCACCGAGATCTTCAAGGCAATGAACTTCGTTTACATAAAGTACGGCTTCAAAAAATACCATACTGTCGGTGACTCCGCAGGCGGCTATCTGGCCTATATGGTTGCAGTGGCAGCAAGGAGCAGACATGTTGCACACGGCATGTGGGTTTTCGAGCGCCTCAGAGGAACAGTTGAATCAGCAGGCCTTATCTGTCCCGGCATCAGAAATTCGGTCAAAGCATTCCCCGGGATCTATTTTGAGAATCTGACTGGTTCAAAAGATGATCACCAGCGTCTTCCGGACTATGCATATGACCTTAATCTTATAGCAGAAAGGGATGGCGGTCTGAGGGTTGCCGTAGTTACCGGTGAGGAAGACTTTCTTCTTCCGCAGGACCGCGAATTCAAAGATAATGTTCCTGATGCGGTCTACTACGAAGCCAAAAACGACGGTGATCTTAAGATGCACCATGTTTTCCCGATCGCACATCCGGAATGGCCGCAGTCAGTCAAGGCGATAGAGCTTATCGCTGAGAATGCGGTGGGGAGAAGATAAAACGACACCCTGATTGAAGACAACAAAAAAGCTGCCCCTGTGAGGCAGCTTTTCTGCTTTTTGCTTATACGATTACTGTTTGGCGTGGGTCTCGTCATACGTCTTGTTGATAAGCTTTGAGATGGGCTTATAAACAAGGAACGTGATAAGACCTACGACTATACCCTTGAAGAGATTGAAAGGAACGAATACTGCGAGGAGCAGTGTGATCTTGTCCTTTACAAGCGGGTTTACCTCAGCACTCATGCCGATGATGGCTTCCATGGGGAATCCCATTACCGAACCATACAAAGGGAGAGTAATGAACGCGTTAACGGGAACGGCAATAAGAGCAAGAGCTAATGTTGCGATACCCATTGATGCAGCGGCGCCTTTTCTTGTGCGGAACTTGCGGTAGATGAGACCTGCAGTTGCCACATAGATAACTCCTGTAATGAAGTTTGAAAGCTCGCCGATGCCCATTGTCTGTGTAACGGGAAGGTGAATGAGGTTCTTAAGAAGCTCGATCACGATACCCCATACCGGACCTAACGCGAATGTGCCGATAAGCACGGGGAGTTCTGCAAAGTCGAACTTGAGGAATACCGGCATAAACGGGAGCGGTATCTCAAGATACATAAGAAGAACTGCCATTGCAGTGAGGATTGCGCACGCGGCAATTCTGCGGATCATGATCTTGCGCGCAGCACGAGAATCCGCCTTAACGGTTACCTGGGTTTCAGTCATACGAAATACACTTCCTTTCTTCCGGACTTTACCGTCGGCCCCTGGAATCACACCGGGTCAACCTCATTTTGAACAAAATTTATGAGGCTTGCGGGCTTACGCTTTCTGGCGCTCACCGCCGGTCGGAGAATCACACTCCGCCTTGGACGCCTCAATTATACCCTCAGGGAACTGATTTGCAATACTTTTTACGACAATATGGTGCAGTTATGTGGCATTTGCTTTAAATAACTTGACTCATGTTCAAAATCGGTGTAGAAATATCCCGATATTAAACATCGGGGGTTACTATGAGCCTTACAAGAAAACAGTTTGACGTGTTGGAGAAGATGGCTACACAAACAGATTCTTATACACAAAGAGATTTAGAAAGACTTACAGGTCACAGCCTAGGAACGATCAACAGGGTCATCAAGGAACTGACTGATCTCGGATTTGTTTCAAATGGCGCAATCACTGATGCAGGAATGAACGCTCTTGAACCCTACAGAGCAAAGAGAGCAGTTTTTATCGCTGCCGGCTTCGGTTCCAGACTTGCTCCGATCACGTTCAATACCCCTAAGCCGCTCGTAAGAGTTAAAGGTACAAGGATCATCGACCATCTTCTGGATGCATGCCTTGAAGCAGGTATCGAGGAGATCTACATCGTACGCGGTTATCTTGCCGAACAGTTCGACCAGCTCCTTTATAAGTACCCTACGATCAAGTTTTTGGAAAACCCCGTTTACAATGAAGCAAATAACATCAGCTCTTCCATGACTGCCAAGGAACTTTTGTCCAACGCATATGTTTTCGAGGCAGACCTCCTGTTATCAAACCCCAAGATAATCACAAAATACCACTATACATCCGACTTCCTTGCCATCAAGAAGGACAGAACGGACGACTGGTGCTTTGAGGTTAAGGACAAGGTCATTACTGAAGAGAAGGTCGGCGGCGAGGACTGCTGGCAGATGGTAGGCATCAGCTACTGGAATGAAGAAGACGGCAGAAAGCTTGCCTGTGATATCCCTGAAGTTTATTCAATGCCGGGCGGCAAAGAGAGATATTGGGAGCAGGTGCCTCTCGTATATAAGAAAAAGAATTATGCTGTCGAGGTCCGTGAGTGCTTTGAAGAGGATATCGTCGAGATCGACACTTTCAAGGAACTCAAGCAGATCGATCCGACTTACGATGTTTAACGGAGGGTAAAGGAATATGGATCCTGTAAAAAGAAATGTTTTGCTTAACCCCGGTCCGTCCACAACAACGGATACGGTAAAGTATGCACAGGTAGTACCTGACATCTGTCCCCGCGAAAAGGAATTCGCAGGACTCATGAAGGGCCTCAGGGAAGACCTCGTAAAGATCGTTCACGGCGATCTCGAAAAATATACGAGCGTCCTTTTCTGCGGTTCAGGCACGATCAATATCGATATCTGCATCAACAGCCTTCTTCCTGAGGGAAAGAAGGTTCTTGTCATTAATAACGGCGCTTATTCTTCACGTGCCGTTGAGATCTGCCAGTTTTATGGCCTTCCTCACATCGACCTCAAGTTCCCTGTAGACCAGAGACCTGACCTTGCAGTCGTTGAGCAGACATTAAAGGATAATCCGGATATCGGACTCGTACACACAACTCATAACGAGACAGGAACGGGAATCCTCAATCCGATACGAGAGATCGGTGCTCTCGTTCACAAGTACAATGCGATCTTCACTGTAGATACGACATCCACATATGCGATGAGACCTATCAACATCGAAGAAGATAATATCGATTTCTGCATGGCTTCGGCACAGAAGGGCCTTATGTCTTTTACCGGTCTTTCATTCGTAGTCGGCAACAGATCTATCATCGAGAAGTCAAAGGATTTCCCTAAGAGAAGTTACTACTGCAATCTTTATCTGCAGTATGAGTGCTTCGAGAAGACAGGCGAGATGCACTTTACTCCTCCGGTCCAGACGATCTACGCTACGATCCAGGCTCTCAAAGAGTACTGGGCTGAAGGCGAGGAAGCAAAGTGGGCACGTCACACACGTGTATTCAATGCGATCAACGCCGGTCTTGATGAACTCGGCTTTAAGCAGGTAATCAAGCCCGAAGAAAGAGCAGGACTCGTATCGTCAGCAATCTATCCCGATGATCCGAACTGGAGCTTCGAGAAGGTTCACGATTACTGCTACGAAAGAGGATTCACGATCTATCCCGGTAAGATCAGCACGACAAACACATTCCGTCTCTGCTCTCTCGGAGCGATTGATGAAGCAGACATAAAGGATTTCTTTGTCGTATTTAAGGAAGCGCTGGTTTCAACAGGCGTTCAGGTGCCCGTTCAGTATAAGGATTGATAGGAGATAATATGAAGACTGCTTACACATGTTTTTGTACCGATGTTATACACGAAGGTCATTTGAACATCATCAACGAAGCTAAGAAGAGAGGAAGAGTCATTATCGGCTGCCTTTCTGATGCTGCTTCCATCCGTTACAACAAATTCCCTACGATCAGCCAGGAAGAGAGATTAAAGCTCTACAGAAGCATCGAGGGTGTTGATGAGGTCGTTATCCAGAATGACATGCTTTACGATGATGTCATCAATCTCATCAAGCCTGACTATGTCCTTCATGGAGACAACTGGGTTGACGGTCCTGAGAAGGCGATTCACGATCACGTCGAAAATCTCGTCAAGGAATACGGCGGAGAGCTTGTAGACATTCCTTACACATACAACGAGAAAGTTAAGAAGATCGACATGCAGCTTCGCGAAAAGCTTGCAATGCCTGAGTACAGAAGAAAGAGATTAAGACAGCTCCTCTCACTTACTCCAATCGTTAAGGCAATGGAAGCACACAGCGGTCTTACGGGTCTTATCGTTGAGAAGACAGTTGTTGAGCACGACGGCAGACTCGACCAGTTCGATGCAATGTGGATCTCATCTCTTTGCGATTCAACTGCAAAGGGCAAGCCTGACATCGAGCTCGTCGACATGACTTCAAGATTCAGAACGATCGACGATATCACTGAAGTTACTACAAAGCCTATCATCTTCGACGGTGATACAGGCGGACTTACGGAGCACTTCGTATACACAGTGCGTTCCCTCGAGAAGATGGGTGTATCTGCAGTCATCATCGAAGACAAGAAGGGACTTAAGAAGAATTCCCTTTTCGGAACAGAAGTAAAGCAGACACAGGCTACCATCGAAGAGATGAGTGCCAAGATCGCTGCAGGTAAGAAGGCCCAGCTCACAGATGACTTCATGATCATCGCGCGTATCGAGAGCCTTATCCTTGAGCAAGGTATGGAAGATGCTCTTGCCCGTGCGCACGCATTCGTTGCCGCAGGTGCTGACGGCATCATGATCCACTCAAGAAAAAAGGAACCCGATGAGATCCTTGAGTTCTGCGACAAGTTCAGGGCAGACAACAAGGAGACACCTATCGTTGTCGTTCCTTCAAGCTTCAACGTGATCACGGAAGAAGAGCTTGCTGCTCACGGCGTTAACATCGTCATCTATGCTAACCAGCTTACCAGATCTGCATTCCCGGCAATGCAGAAGACGGCAGAGGATATCCTCCGTTATCACAGAGCCAAGGAAGTAGATGACAGGCTCATGAAGATCAAAGATATTATCACTCTCATTGACGAGTTATAATAAACCGCACATTTCAGGAGATAAAAATGAAAGTTGAAAAACTTGTTGAAATAATCGGCGCTGACTTTTACTCCGGAGTTCCGGACAGCCAGCTTAAGGCACTCTGCAATTACCTTATGGCAACATACGGTATCGATCCCAACCATCACGTAATCGCTGCAAATGAAGGTAACTGCACCGCACTTGCTGCAGGCTACCATCTTGCAACAGGCAAGGTTCCGGTCGTATACATGCAGAACTCCGGTGAGGGCAACATCATCAATCCTGTTGCATCCCTTCTTAACGATAAGGTATATGCAATCCCGATGGTATTCATCGTAGGCTGGAGAGGCGAGCCCGGCATTCACGACGAGCCCCAGCATATCTACCAGGGTGAAGTTACGGTTAAGTTATTAGAAGACATGGATATCGCAACATTTGCCATCGGCAAGGAGACGACTGATGAAGAAGTCGAAGCGAAGATGGCAGAGTTCAGAGAGATCCTTGCCAAGGGTAAGGACGTGGCATTCGTCATCCGCAAGGGCGCTCTTTCTTTCGACGGTAAGGTCGAGTATAAGAACGACAACAAGATGATCCGCGAAGAGATCATCCGGCATATCGTAAAGGCTTCAGGCGAAGATCCGATCGTATCAACTACGGGTAAGGCTTCAAGAGAACTTTTCGAGACAAGAGTAGCAAACGGACAGTCACACAAGTATGACTTCCTCACAGTAGGTTCAATGGGCCACTCTTCATCCATCGCATTAGGTGTTGCGATCAACAAGCCTGATACAAGGATCTGGTGCGTAGATGGTGACGGTGCTGTCTTGATGCACATGGGTTCCATGGCTGTGCTCGGCGCAAACAAGCCTGCAAATCTCATCCACGTTGTGATCAACAACAGTGCGCATGAGACTGTCGGAGGAATGCCGACTGTTGCAGGATCCATCGACTTAGTTGCAATCGCAAAGGCATGCGGATATCCCAATGCGGTATGTGTCGATAATTTCGATGATCTCGATAAGGAACTCGAAGCTGCCAAGGCACGCAGGGAGTTGAGCCTTATCGAAGTTAAGTGCTCGATCGGAGCAAGAGATGACCTCGGAAGACCTACGACAACAGCACTTGAGAACAAAGAAAACTTCATGAATTATCTTAATTCGTGCAGCTGATTGGAGCAGACCGTCTGATGGACAATGACATAAAGATCAGCATCATTTGCAATGCATATAACCATGCCAGGTACATCAGGGATACTCTGGATGGTTTTGTGATGCAGAAGACGGATTTCAAGTTTGAGATCCTTATTCACGATGATGCATCCACCGATGAGACTGCAGATATCATCCGCGAATACGAAGCTAAATATCCGGATATCATCAAGCCGATATATCAGAAGGAAAACCAGTATTCAAAGGACGTCTGGATCACGGACGTTTTCCAGCTCAGACGCTCAAAGGGCAAGTATATCGCTTTGTGCGAAGGAGACGATTACTGGACGGACCCCGGTAAGCTTCAGAAACAGTACGATGCACTGGAATCTCATCCTGACGTTGACATCTGCGTCCACGCATCGACGCTCATCAATGCGTCAGACGGAAGCGTTAACGGTACTGTTGATCACGGGTCTGAAATGACCATAATCCCCGTCGAGAAAGTAATTGAAGGCGGCGGCTCATTCGTATCCACGAATTCGATCCTTGTCAGAAGAGAAATCCTCACTGAAAGAAGGAAGTTCGTCGATGTATGTCCTCTGGATTATACATACCAGATAAGCGGTTCTCTGAAGGGCGGCATGCTCTATCTCCCTGACAACATGTCCGTATACCGTGTATCGGTTCCGGGTTCATGGACAGAACAGAGCGGAAAGAATCTGAAGGCATATCTCAAATTCCTTAACGAACTGACGGCAGGCTTAAAGCAGCTCGATCAGGATACGGATAAGAAATATCACAAGATCATCAGCAAGATCCTTTCCGGACTTCTGAGAGCGAGGATTCACTACAAGTTACTGGTAATGGTTAAGAAATAATGGCAGAAGGATCAGGTAAGACAGGCAATAAGGTAATGAACGGTTTCCTATGGAGACTGTTCGAACGTATAGGCGCTAAGGGCGTTGAGCTTGTTGTATCTCTCATCATCGCGAACATCCTCGTTGAGCCTGACCTTTACGGGTCATTGTCGCTCCTTCTTGTAATCATCACGATCCTGCAGGTATTTGTAGACAGCGGTCTCGGCAATGCCCTGGTCCAGAAAAAAGATGCCGATAACCTGGATTTCTCGACTGTTTTCTATTTCAACATCGTATTCTGCGCGGTGCTCTATGCGGGATTGTTTTTCGCTGCACCTTTCATCGCGAATTTCTATGAAGATCCTTCACTCACACCTCTTATCAGGGTATTGGGAATCATCATTCTCATATCCGGTGTCAAGAACGTACAGGTTGCTTACGTAACAAGAAATCTTCTGTTCAAGAGGTTCTTCTATTCGACTCTGGGCGGAACTATTGCAGCAGCAGTTGTCGGTATCTATCTTGCATATAAGGGATACGGCACATGGGCACTAGTAATGCAGTACGTTACGAATACCACATTTGATACCATCATCCTCTGGATAACGGTTAAGTGGAAGCCTGAGCTCAAGTTCTCGTTCAAGAGACTTAAAGGCCTCCTCGCATACGGATGGAAGCTTCTTGCATCCAGCCTTCTTGCCACGGGTTATGAGCAGTTAAGAGCACTCATCATCGGTAAGAAATATACCAAAGCAGATCTCGCATTTTACGATAAGGCCAACCAGTTCCCGGGATTTATCACAGCTAACATCAACACTTCAATAGACAGTGTTCTGTTCCCCGCTATGTCAGGCGTTCAGGACGATACCGAGCGCGTTAAGAACATGACAAGGCGCGCCATGAAGACGAGTATTTATCTCATGGCTCCCATGATGGCGGGCCTCTCCGCGTGTGCTGTTCCTATCGTAAGCATCATCCTGCCGGAAGAATGGCTTCCGCTCATACCTTACATGATCATCCTTTGTATCAGCTATACCTTCTATCCGCTTCACACGGCTAACCTCAATGCCATAAAAGCATTAGGAAGAAGTGATATGTTCTTAAAACTCGAGATCATCAAAAAGATCGTCGGGATCGGTCTTCTCATTTTCTCAATGAGGTACGGCGTATTTGCAATCACATTGTCCTTGCTGGTAAGTGACTTCATCTGCCAGGTCATCAACACATGGCCTAACAAGAAGCTCATTAATTACGGCTATTTTGAGCAGCTTAAGGATATTCTGCCGTCTATTATCCTGGCATGGATCATGGGTGGAATAGTTTACTGCGTTACATTCCTCAGACTTAACGATTTTGTTACTCTTCTCATCCAGGTGCCGCTCGGTGTTCTGATATACTATTTCGGAACCAAGTTATTCAAGATAGACTGTCTTGACTACCTGCTCAGCACATTAAAGAGTATCATTGGTGGTAAGGAGAAGAAGGCATGAGAAAAAAGGTGCTCGTATTTCCGGCAGGAACGGAGATAGCATTTGAAATACATAATGCGTTGAAGTATTCCAAGTTTGTTGAGCTTTACGGTGCCAGCAGCGTCTCTTGTCATGCTGAATTTCTTTTCAGGAATTACATTGAAGGCGTACCTTTCCCCGGTGATCCCGGTCTAATAGATGCGCTTAACAGGATCGTTGACGAGTACGGCATTGACCTTATATATCCGGCCCACGACAGTGCCTGCCTGACTCTTACGCAGGAGCAGGATAAGCTTCACTGCAAGGTCGTAACTTCTCCGATCGAGACCGTTGATACGTGCCGTTCAAAAACAAAGACATACGAATTCTTCAAAGGCGAGGAATTCATCCCTAAGACTTTCGCATCCGCTGATGACGTAAAGAGCTATCCCGTATTCTGCAAACCTGCTGTAGGCCAGGGCTCTGAAGGTGCGATGAAAGTCACGGACAGGAATGACCTGGAAAAGCTTTTGGCAGGTGACGAACAGTATGTGATTTGCGAATATCTTCCGGGCGATGAATACACAGTAGACTGCTTTACAGACAGGAACGGCAAACTGAGATCAGCGCTCATCAGAAGAAGAGAGCGTATCAGATCCGGAATCGCCGTAAGAAGCAGGATCATTCCGATGGAAGACAGCGTCATGGAGATCGCTGAGAAGATCAATTCGAAGATGGTCTTCTCAGGCGCATGGTTTTTCCAGCTTAAAAGAAACACAGCGGGCGAATTCCGTCTTCTGGAGATCTCCGCAAGGATCCCGGGTACGATGGGTACTACGAGAAATCTCGGGATCAATTATCCGATGCTTACGATCTTTGACATGCTCGGATATGACATCGACATCATCAATAACGGCCAGGATATATTGCTCGACCGCGCGTTCATAAGCCGCTATCAGACAAGCGTTAAATACGACAAGGTCTATCTTGATTTTGACGATACGCTTTACCTTGACGATAAGGTAAACATCACGATGATATCATTCGTTTACCAGTGCTTTAACAAGGGTATCCCCGTGATCCTTCTGACAAAGCACGCAAAAGATATCTATGATTCTCTGGATAAGTTCAGGATCTCAAAGGATCTTTTTGCTGAGATCATTCATATAGAGAAAGACAGAGACAAGAGTGAATATATTACTGCAAAGGATGCGATCTTCATTGATGATTCTTTTGCAGAGCGCAAGAATATACATGATAAGCTCGGCATTCCGGTCTATGACCTGGACATGATCGAGAGCCTTATCGATTGGAGAATGTGATATGGACCAGATACTGGTAACAAGATCTTCAATGCCTGATATTGAAGAATACACAAATGAGATAAAAGACCTCTGGGATTCCCACTGGATCACCAATATGGGTGTAAAGCATAAGCAGCTTCAAAAAGAACTTGAGACACGTCTTAATGTTGAGCATGTTGCCCTTTACTGCAACGGACACCTTGCGCTCGAGAACATCCTTGAAGCTTTGCAGCTTAAGAAGGGCGGTGAGATCATAACTTCGCCTTTTACATTTGCTTCCACGACCCATGCGATCATAAGATCCGGATTTGAGCCCGTATTCTGCGACATTGATCCCGTTACATATACGATGGACACGGATAAGATCGAAGCTCTCATCACTGACAGGACTGTTGCGATCTTACCTGTACACGTTTACGGAAACATCTGCAATGTGGAAAAGATCGATGAGATCGCAAAGAAACACAACCTCAAGGTCATCTACGATGCAGCGCACGCGTTTGCCGTATCTTACAAGGGAACCAACGTTGCAAACTTCGGTGACGCTTCAATGTTCAGCTTCCACGCAACGAAGGTATTTAACACCATTGAGGGCGGCGCGGTCTGCTATCACGAGGATTCACTTGAGCAGCGCCTTAAAGACCTTAAGAACTTCGGTATCCACGGACCTGAGGAAGTCGCTTATGTCGGCGGTAATGCCAAGATGAACGAGTTCTGCGCTGCAATGGGCATCTGCAATCTAAGACACCTTGATGAAGAGATAAATAAGCGCAGCAAAGTTGTTGCACGTTACAGGGAACTCTTAAACGGAACAGACGGACTTAAGCTTTGCCCGGTTCAGGAAAACGTAACGGCGAACTATGCTTATTTCCCGGTTGTTTTTGACAAGGCTGTTTTCGGTGCTGACAGGGATGAAGTTTTCCAAAAGCTTGAGGAGAACGGAATCTGCGCAAGAAAGTATTTCTATCCGATCACCAATGCTTTTGACTGCTATAAGGGCAGATTCGATCCGAATGACACGCCCGTAGCTCTGGATATATCGCTCAGAGTCTTAACACTTCCTCTTTATGCAGACCTTGCACTTGAGGATGTGGACAGGATCTGTGAGATCATCTTAAGCCTGGCAAAGAAGTAACTGAAGTATAAAACGGCTTAATTAAGGATAAGATACATAGTTTTAGGAGGCATGAAAATATGGTAATCATCGTAACAGGCGGAGCAGGTTTTATCGGCTCGAACTTTGTTTTTCATATGCTCAAGACATATCCCGATTACAGGATCATCTGTCTTGATAAACTGACATACGCAGGCAATCTGTCCACATTGAAGAACGTAATGGACAACCCGAATTTCAGATTCGTAAAGCTCGATATCTGCGACAGGGAAGGCGTATATAAGCTTTTCGAAGAAGAGCATCCTGACATCGTCGTTAACTTCGCTGCAGAAAGCCATGTCGACAGAAGCATCAAGGATCCTTCTATCTTCCTTCAGACAAACATCATCGGAACTTCCGTGCTGATGGATGCCTGCAGGGAATACGGCATCAAGAGATATCACCAGGTATCAACAGATGAGGTCTATGGAGATCTTCCGTTAGACCGCCCTGACCTGTTCTTTACAGAAGAGACACCTATCCACACGAGCTCACCTTACAGCTCATCCAAGGCAGGTGCCGATCTTCTCGTACTGGCATATCACAGGACTTTTGGTCTGCCCGTTACGATCTCACGCTGCTCAAACAACTACGGACCTTACCACTTCCCGGAAAAGCTTATCCCTCTTATGATAGCAAACTGCTTAAACGACAAGCCGCTTCCGGTATACGGCGAAGGCTTAAACGTCCGTGACTGGCTCTATGTTGAAGATCACTGCAGAGCTATCGACCTTATCATTCACAAGGGCACTGTCGGCGAGGTTTACAATGTCGGCGGCCACAACGAGATGAGGAACATCGACATCGTCAAACTCATCTGCAAGGAGCTCGGCAAACCTGAATCACTCATCAAATACGTAGAGGACCGTAAGGGTCATGACATGCGTTATGCCATTGATCCGACAAAGATCCACAACGAGCTCGGCTGGCTTCCTGAGACCAAGTTCGCAGACGGCATTAAGATGACTATCCAGTGGTATCTTGATAACCGTGACTGGTGGGAAGAGATCATCAGCGGTGAATACCAGAACTACTATGAGAAGATGTACGGAGATAAAGTATGAGCAAGATTCCCGCAACGCCTGAGATGATACACGACAGGCTGTATCATCTGGCCAAAGCTACCACCGGTATTCTGGAGAAGCATAACATCCCTTATTCTCTTGCATACGGTACACTGCTTGGTGCGGTAAGACATCAGGGATTTATTCCGTGGGATGAGGATTTCGATCTCTGGCTTTTCAGCGATTCATATGATGAAGCCATCGAGTATCTGAGAAGCGAACTTCCCGCGGACATGTTCCTTGAAGATGAAAAATCAGAGCCTATGTATTTTCACGGGTGGGCACATGTTAAGGATCTGAATTCCGAGACAGCCCAGAACCTCTATCCGCAGGACAGCGCATATTCTCATAAGGGCCTTCACATTGACCTTTATAAGCTTCCCGTGCTGAAGGAATCAGAGATGTGGAATTACATCGACAATGAGTTCGAAAGGTATATCAACAAGCGCAGGGAAAAGGGTCTTCTAAGTGACGGAGACTATCAGGTAAGACTTGATAAACTTGCAAACGACAGAAAGGAACATGCGTCATTTAAGGGCGATCCTGATAAGACGATTTATCTGTTCCTTACAGAGCATATTTATCTTGAAGAGCATGAAGCATTTCCTCTTAAGCGTTATAAGTTTGAAGATGGCGAATATCTGGCTTTTAATGATGCTGACAGGACATTGACGCTCCTTTACGGAGACTATATGACTCCGCCTCCGGAAGGCAAGCGCGATACGATCCACAGCGAGGTTTATATCATTCAGTAATATGGCTAAGTTCAGTGTATTGATGTCGCTCTATATAAAAGAGAAGCCGCAGTATGTTGAAGAATGCTTTCAGAGCCTTTTAAGACAGACAGTTAAGGCTGACGAGTGGGTTATCGTTGAAGACGGCCCGCTCACGGAAGAACTGTATGCCGTTCTCGGAAAATACGAAAAAGAGTATCCCGGACTTATAAAGAGAGTTCCGTTCAAAGAGAACAGAGGTCTCGGCCTTGCACTGCAGTCAGGTGTTCCGGAATGTACTTATGACATCATTGCCAGAATGGATACTGATGATATCTGCAGGGAAGACAGATTCGAAAAGCAGCTTTCCGAATTTGAGAAGGATCCTGATCTGGACATCATCGGAAGCCACATAGACGAGTTCGAAGATACACCTGATACGATAGTTGCAAAGAGACTTGTTCCTGTTACTGATCCAGAGATAAAGAAGTATCAGAAAAAGCGCGATGCCTTCAATCACATGACCGTCATGTATAAAAAGAAGGCCGTTCTTGATGCCGGCAACTACCAGTCATGTCCTCTTATGGAGGATACATATCTCTGGTGCCGCATGATGAAGAACGGCGTGAAATGCGCGAATGTCGATGATTCTCTGGTGTATGCGCGCATCGGAAAAGACATGTTCGACAGAAGGGGCGGCTGGGCCTACTTCAAGAAATACAAGACCGGAAAAAAGATGGTCTACGATACCGGATACATCTCATGGTTTGATTATGCATCCGTAATCATTATCCAGTTCTTCGTAGCATTAGTACCCAGACGTCTGCGCGGCTGGATATTCAAGAAGATGCTTCACAAGAAGAAGTAATTCTTATCAGTCGAAATAAATACCGCCGATAACGTTCTTTTTATAGTAATCGCAGATGCGGAGCGCTTCACTTACGTTGCCGTATTTTGTCTTGCCTGAACCGACACAGATAACTGCGCAGTCGAGCTTTGAGATGTTATCGTCATTAAGCTCTCCGTCGAGCTTTACGACTTCCATCTTGGAACCCTTAAGCTTCTTTATAACCTTTTCGCACTGTGCGGAATAGTCCTTCATGTTGCCTGCAAGGATGATCCCAACCTTATTAAGACCGTTGTGCTCACAGGATGCGATGACAGATTCTGTAATGTTTGTGATGGCAGTATCATCCATGCTACCCTTGTGGTGCATCTTATAGAAGACCTTGCCGTGAATAAGGGCAGAGAGGCCCTTATATCTGTAGCTGCTGACCTTGCCGAAGCTTCTTGTCTTGAATGTCTCGACGAAGAGTTCAGGGTTCTGTACCACAGATGAGAATACGATATAAACCAGATAGATGAATGCATAAAGGAAGATTCCGACAACGAATCCTATTGCGATCCTGCCCTTGGAGAATTCGATGTTCATGGAAGGCGCCTGGCTGACATATGCATCGATCTCTTCTTGTGAAGAGATGAGCATCCACAATACGTTGCGCTGTGCATCGCTCATTGAATAATATGTAGCATCATATTTGTCTTTGATGAGTGAGAGCTCGTGTGTTCTTGTTACAAGATCTGCAGCGAGTTCATCGTAAGCGAGCTCCTGCTTCTCTGAAACGATATATGTAATCGTGTGCTTGCCCAAAGCTTCTTCGATCTGTGTATGGATCTCTTCAATTCTTGCTTCGATTCCGGAAGCTAGAACTGCCTCGTCAGTACCTTCAGGCATGATGACCATGAGATCAACGCAGCCGTCACCTGATACCATTATCAGTTCTCTGATATATCCTTCGTCAGCATCCTTATATGTGTCACTGAGATTCTTTCTTACAATGGCGATGGTGTCTGAATCACGGAGTGCGGAAGCATAAGCAGAGCAGATCTGCGCGGAATCCCCGTCTGTAACAAATGAATAGTGGAGAACGACGAACTTGTCGGAATCCATGCCTGCGAAGATCGAATTGTCATTATATGAAGACTGGTTCTTCAAAAGTTGGTCACGGTAAACGTTGGAGAGAACCATTTCTCTTTCATCCTTGTTCAACGTATCGAGCATTTCCTCACGGCTCATGGAAGCAAGTTCCTTGAAGGTTGCGAGTTCGTTGTTTCTTGCTCTTGAATCCTTGAGTGATAAAGCAACGGGCACCAGGACTGCAAAGACTAATCCGGCAGCGATCACGCATTTCCACTGCTCGAGCAAAGACCAGAAGTATTCTTTGAGATTGATATTGACTATGTTATCTGATGTATTCATGTTTCCTGACTGCCTCCATATGCAACCTTATTGCTGTTTTTTAATATACCATAATGACTTGTTCTGACTTTATCCTGCGAAGACTTTACGCGCCAGCGGCGGTGATATTGCTATCAGCAGACCGAACATCTTGCTCTTGGCTTTGTACCTTGAGAAGAGGTATTTCCATATCCCTTTTCTTACGGTCTTTACGATGAATTTCTTATCTTCCGCATCATCGTATCCGCTCGAGGAGATGTCCCTGTAATAGGATATCGCCTGTCTTGTTACCCTGTTCCTGATCACCGGAACCAGATCGGGATGAGTATCACTTATTCCTTCAGATACCTTTGCTGCAACGTCAAAAAACTGCATCTTCCTGTGGTAAAAAGGCGTGCCTGTAATGCCCGCAGGATTGGGTCTGTAGAAGTACTGCCAGTCCTCAAAGCTTACGACCTTCGGAGCTTTTCTTATGACCTTGTAGATGGTCGCGAAGTCTTCGAAGATCATGTCTGTAGGGAACCTGATGTCTTCCCAGAGGTCAGATGCGTACATCTTGCCGCTTGAAGAAGTAACGACCAGGCCGTCAGAGAAAATGCTCTTTAATGCATCGTGTGTGTTTAAGACGGTGACCTTTCCGGGGTTGCCTTTGCCTAGCTTGTCCTGTTCTTCGGAGATCAGGGAAGAGACGATCTTTGCATCATGCTCTTTGGCCTTTTTAACCATCTCTTCTACCATATCAGGTGAGATGGTATCGTCGCTGTCTACGAAGATGTAGTAATCGCCGGAAGCATTTTCCATGCCGGCATTTCTTGCCGAAGAGAGGCCGCCGTTTTCCTTGTGGACGACAACGATCCTGTCATCCTGTTTCTTATACTCATCGCACATTGAACCGCTCGTGTCCTTTGAGCCGTCGTCAACAAGTACGATCTCTATATTTGAATAAGTCTGTGCGAGGATGCTCTTTACGCACTCATCCAGATACTTTTCGACGTTATAGACCGGAACGATTATAGATACTTTATCTGACATTTTCCGGTTTCTCCTTAGTGGTCCCGCGCCATATTACTGCCATGGCAACTGCGAAAGCGAATGTTCTGTATACCTGTGCATCAAGTGTAAGGCCTTCTGCGATGAAGCCCGTAAGAGCAAGGATGCCGAACAGGTTCTTGTGTTTTGCCGCATATCTGTAGAGTGCTGCAAAACAGGAAACGATGAGTCCAAGACCGACAAGTCCGCCTTCAAGAAGAGCGTTGATAAACATGTTGTGGGCGATGTAGGGATCATCGTGACCGATCGCAACGTAACGTACGGAAGTGGTGTAGCTTCCGTGTCCGTAACCGAAGATAACGTGCAGAGGATCTGAAGACAAGAACTTCTCGATGCCAGCTTTCCAGATGGGCATTCTTCCGCCGCCGCCGTCGGATATGAGTCTGGTAATGCTGAATCTGTAAAGGATCTTGGGACCGATGCCGTTCTCTGCGCAGAACAGGACGATGGCTGCAAATGCAATGAGCGCGAGAAGGATCTTCATCCTGATGGGTCCTTTTAGGTTGAAGAGCCATACCATGACGATGCATCCCATGGTAAGAAGTCCGCCTCTTGAACCTGACATCAGTACGATAACGCCTACTGCTGCAACGCAGAGCACGTTGAGGATAATACGCTTTTTGTTCATCAGCTCTACGAGGAATAATGAAACCACGATAGCAAGTCCGCAAGCAAAATCGTTAGGATCCATGTAGCTTGTGATCCAGATCATGAGACGCTTGCCGGGCTTCGGAAGATTCATGAGAGTGCTTATTACCGCGATAAGGATGCTGATATACATAGCGAGCTTAAAAAGCTTTATTTCTTTGACTGAAACGCGCTTGACGGTAATGCAGAATACGATCGCGGTCGTTATCGCGAACTGTCCGAAATACCAGTCCGCATCGAAATACTCATTCCAGAGGCAGCTTGCCATCGTAAACAGGAAATAGGCATAGACGGGAAGAAGTGCGATGTCCGCTTCAAGTCTCCTGTAAATGAAGACAACTTCCAGGAGCGATACCATGATGTAAAATCCTGCGAAAAGCGTCATGACCGAAGGCCCTGCGAAAAGATCAGCCAACGCAGTGCTGACGGGCATAAGGGCAATATAGACCGCGAGTATCCACGAACTCGGTCTGACCTGCCACTTGTCAGCGTTTAATAACAGTTTTTCTTTTTTCAGTACCTGTTCCGTCATAATATCCTTTAGAGATTATTGATGTATGCCGTCAGATCGAAATATCTGTTGCCGACAAAAGGTTCATGTGAAAAGGTGACGAAGTCTTCCTTGGTGCCCTGCTTGATCTTGTAGTAGCCGTCCCACTTCGTTACCGGCCAGTCCTTGATCGTAAAGAACAGCTTGTGGTCGAAGTCCAATTCAGAGAATGCTTTTACGTGACGCTCTTCACATCCGTTCTGGTCGTTGAACTTTACGATCAGCTTATCCCAGTTGATCCTCTTGCATCTTCTTTCCCACTTGTCTGCTGCTTCTTCCTGTGAATGGATGTGAAGGAAGCTTATCTCGGAATCTCCGATCTTGCCGATGGGATATGAACCGAATCTGTCATCCTTACTGAGCCGGTCAACATATTTGCTGTTCTCGGGCTTGATGAATTCAAGAGGTCTTGAAGTATTGCCTTTAAGATCGCTTACAAACTCAATGTAGTCGTCAGCCATGAAGAACAGGCCTGCAGTAGGCGTATTCTTGGGAAGGTCGTAACTCTCGTAGATTACGCCGCCCCAGCAGTTGTTCGATATTATGGTGAAGTTGGTATTGGTCAGCTTCTTATGCCTGCTTTTCGCAAACATCTTTCTGTTATAAGACAAAAGCGTCGCTCTGAATCCTTCGTATGTCATTTGGAATACCCCGACAGTTCGCTGTATAGATCAATGGTCTTTTTTGCAATTACGTCCCATGAGTAATTCTGCTTCACGAACTCTATGCTCCTGTCTGATTTCTCAGGGAGGGTGGAAGCCTCATCAAGAACCTTCGAGAGCTGCTCGGTGATGGAATCCGCATCGGTCTCTGCCATCCAGCCGCACTTGCTGTCTGCTATCTGTTCGCCTAATGTCGTGCCTCTTGTTACGAGGCAGGGCAGGCCGTAGCTTAATGACTCAAGGATGCCCAGAGGCATGCCCTCGAATCTTGAAGTCTGGACGAAAACATCGGAATCGAGAAGGATCTGCTCTTTTTCTTTTCCTGAAACTGCAGGGTGAAGTGTAACAACATCACCGACATTGTTCTCTGCGATGAGACTCTCTATGTGGGCATATCTGCCTGCGTAGTCAGGACCGTAGATATCCAGGGTTGCACCGGATTCCTTCATCTTGTCCCTGATGTTGCGTACTGCTTCAAGAAGAATATCCAGACCCTTGTGATATGCATCAAGACGGCCTACGAATACGAGCTTCAAGCCTGTCTTGCGGAAGGACGTCTTTCTCAATTCCGGGATCGATACGCCGTTTGTGGCGATTATCTTCTTTCTGCCGAAGTCGGTAACGTCATATTCTCTTTGTGAGAGGCACTGGATGCCCAGAGCCTTATCGGTAAATCTGTTGAAGAACACGAGATTTGCGAGGACCTTTTTGAGGTGCTTGCTCTGCTGGGCTTCTCTGCCGAGTTCTCCGTGAGGGATGATGATATAAGGGATCTTTTTCTTTTCGAGCTGCCTGCCGATCTTGATGTACCACTTTCTGTAGCACTCCTGGAAAACGACGAGATCGGGCCTGTTAAAAGGTTCCGGCATCTTGTCGATGTCAAAGGGATCGATATTGGGAATCTGACAATCCACTGCATCGAGCTTTACGCCCTTGCAGTTATAAATCGCGACCTGATGGCCTATCTGCTTCTGGGAACGGATATAGTACGGTACGATAACGCATACGCCTGCGAAAGGATCATTATCGATCGAAGCGATGTGCAAGATTATCATGGTGTTACTTCCCTATCTTTATTTCTTGTTTATTTATTCGCGCGTAGCTCACGAACCCATTGTACCATAAGGTTTTCAAGATAAATCAGAAATAATAGGTGTGATTTTTGCTGCCGACGATAACGCCTTCGAGCGGATCGGTACCGGGATTCTCGTCAAGTGAACTCAAAATGAAGTCGACCATCTGAAGCTGTTCGAGGGATACATAGTAACCTCTGCCGTTGACGGATACGTTAAAATCCTCTTCGGGGCGCAGATAGTGGGGAAGCAGCCTGATTTCGAGATTGTCGGTAATGATCGTGATCTCGGCAAGATAGAGCTCGAGCTCCGAACCCTTGGGCGTGGTCCAGGTGCCGATCTCCTTATAGGGCGAGAATGTAACCGAAGTATCCTCGTTGTAGAAGCTTAAGAAACGGTTTGAGTAGTCGTAAGCATCCATGCCGAATGTCCATTCGTAGATGTAAGCATCAAACCAGCTGCACTTGACCTTTCTTGCGCCATAGTCGTAGATGGTGCTGTCTTCGGGAGTTATCAGCATCGAGACATCATTCTGTGAATGCAATCTGACATCTCCTATCATGAAGCCGTAAGGGCCGTAACCGATATCGGCGTTGCTTACTATCGAAGTCTCCAAAGGTTCAGTATCTGATGTCTCTTCGGTTTCTTCCGTATCTTCTGTCCAATCATCCTCTCCGGAAGTTTCTCCTGAGGTCTCGGCAGTCACGGTAGTTGTAGTAGTCGGAGCTGCTGTCGTCTCAGTGGTGGTCTCAGAAGAAGTGATCTCTGAAGTTACTTCAGATGAGTCTGATGAAGGGGTTTCCGTTGCTGCCGGGGTGCAGGCACATAAAAGCGAGCCTGATAAAACAGCCATGGCAATAACGGGCGTAATGAGTTTTTTTCTGTTTAAACGAATCATATTGCACGTTCCTATCCACATATTCCAAACACGTGCAATTATATACCATCGCGGTGGATAGTCCAGCAGGGATTCAGCTTATCGTCTTTCCAGTAGGTTTATTAAAAAAGATCTTCTCTGCCGTAAAGCCCAATACGACGCTTCCGTTCCTGAAAAAAGAGAAAACGGAAGACTTCTTGTCATGATCGTTCTTGACCAGGAGCTTGTCGAAAGTGCCTGTCTCACCGGTCTTTGCCAGGTAATCCAGGGCATCGTTGCCGTATTCCTCGGGAATCGAGAAATCCAGTCTGTCGCAAAGCCCGGCACGGAGGAGCCACGGCTGTACGGACAGAGACAGAGGAGCGTCGGCACCCGGAAAGATGGAGTGGCGCTTGATCGTGAACTTATATCTCTTACTCTTCAGCTTCTTAACGTTGACCGAGTAATAAGCCGGGAACGGAGGACCAGTGAAGTCATCGAAAACGTCAGAGACATCCTCATTGCCGAGATCCTGCCAGCCGGAATTGATCTTTACCTTGTCATCTTTTGTAAACTCGTTTATCGCCTTGTCTATCTCGGCTTGGACGTCTCTGGAGAATTCAAGGTCGGAGTACAGCTTGTTCGTCTGATGACGGACAAAAGATGAATATGTTGCTTCGAGAAGGAGCTTTAATCTCTTGACCTTCTGGTCAGGGAAAAGACGGAGAGCCCTTGCTATCCTGATCGCGCTCTCAGGCAGATTGGCACCGTAATCGCCGGATTCGAACCTGATCCTTGCATCGTGATATACCTGAAGGTAGATATTATAGGCGAGGATGGGGTCGGGATTGCCGGCATCGCCCATGAGAAGCATGTCCGCAAACTTGAGCTTTGCCTCGGAAACATTGTAGTTGGAAGCTATTGCAAAGTAAGCGAATGCCTTGTCGTAGTCGGGTGTGCCGAGCTTGCCGTCATAGTAGATGAAGCCCAGGGCATTGGCCGCATATCCGAATCCGAATTCCTTGAGGAGAATGGTAAGGAGTCTTACGGCTTCCCTGTAATCGCAATGGAAGGCGCTGTTGCCGCCGTTGCATGCAAATGCCTTTATCTTGAGCGCTTCGAAAACATGGTTCTCGCACAGTTCATTAGTGAAATCAACGAAGTGCGCGATAACATCTTCGGAAGCATCGGAAAGAAGCAGATTGTTATCCCAGTGATTAAGGAATACGAGCATCTGGTCCTTTGTATAGGTGCGTTCTTCGGGCGGAAGATCTTTATTTTCCTCATAATTGTCGATGAGATTAAGGAGGGCAGGGATACCCAGGACTGTGGAAGCAGTGCCTGTGGGGAAATTGCCGTTCTCGTCTAACGCATCGGCTACTCTGGCGATCTTTATGAGGACCGTCATGATCATCTCCTCGTCAGTCTCAGGGAGCGGAGGCAGAGGGAAATCAAGGATGTTGTCGGGATCGGGTCCCAAAAGCTCATCAAGACAGAGATCTTCGTAGAAATAGGTGGTTATGGGGCACCACCAGTCAAATGCGAAGTCCTTAAAAGATGTCTTCTCTTCTTCGAAATGCTGGAGCGCAGTCTTAAGATCCGATAAAAGCATCGGATATTCGTTCTCGCACTGGACATCAAAACCTGCTTCGGGATAAGCGTCAAGATCGCTTCCGCCTACTGTCTCGATCCAGCCTATATCGTATCTGCAAAGATCGATCAACTTGTCCTGTGTCATAAAAATGTAGGGTCTGCGTTTGCTCATGCCTACATTATATACGCGCTCTTAAACGTATTAAAGACTTGACAACCCCGATATGAGGACAGATATCGGGGTTGGTCATATTGGTTTTATTTGATTTTCGGGATGTGTTACTCGACAGTAACGCTCTTTGCGAGGTTACGCGGCTTATCGACGTCGAGACCTCTTGCACAGGATACGTAGTAACCAAGAAGCTGGAGCGGAACGACTGCAAGAGATGCAGCGAAGAGCTCGTTGATCTTGGGCACATAGACCACGAAGTCTGCTGTATCTTCGATCGCGTAGTTGCCGAAAGACGTAAGAGCCATGAGGTAAGCTCCGCGGGCTCTTGTCTCAACGAGGTTGGAAAGTGTCTTCTCGTAAAGGTTGCTCTGTGTGAGAACGCCGATAACGAAAGTGCCTTCCTCGATAAGGCTGATCGTACCGTGCTTTAATTCGCCGGCTGCATAAGCTTCGCTATGGATGTAGGAGATCTCCTTCATCTTAAGGCTGCCTTCCAATGTGATCGCATAGTCTATGCCGCGGCCGATGAAGAAGATGTCCTTCTGGGCTGCAAGCTTGGCTGCAAACCACTGAAGACGCTCCTTATCCTCAAGAACCTTGTTGATCTTGGCAGGAATCGACATAACTTCCTCTGTGAGCTCTTTTGCCTGTTCTTCGTTGATGGCGCCCTTAACAAGAGCGAACTTGATGGCGAGTACGTAGCAGACAGCGAGCTGTGCTGAATAAGCCTTGGTTGTGGCGACTGAGATCTCAGGACCTGCAAGTGTATAGAGAACGTAGTCTGCCTCACGTGCGATGGATGAACCTACGACGTTTACGATGGCCAGAGTCTTGATGCCCTTTGACTTCGCATCTCTTAAAGCAGCAAGTGAATCTGCTGTCTCGCCGGACTGGCTGATGATGACACAGAGCGCATCCTTGTTGAGAGGCATTGTTCTGTATCTGAATTCTGAAGCTAGTTCGCATCTTACGGGAACGCCTGCCAAAGACTCCATGATGTACTGTGTGCAGCAGCCTACATGGTAAGCGGAACCGCAGGCAACAATATAGATCTGGTTGAATGTCTTGATGTCTTCGTCGGTGAGATTTGTTGCCGTAAGGTCGATCTTGTAAGAATCACCGTCGGGAACGACAACAGAGCTTAATGTATCGGATACTGCCTTGGGCTGCTCGTGGATCTCCTTCATCATGAAGTGCTCGAATCCGCCCTTTTCTGCAGAAGCTGCATCCCAGTCGATCTCTGTGGGAGTTTTCTCGATGACGTCGCCGTCGAGGTTATAGAAAGTAACGCTGCCTGCTTCGAGGCATGCCATCTCAAGGTCGTCGATGTAGTAAACGGATCTTGTGTACTTGAGGATAGCCGGAACGTCAGATGCGAGATATGAAGCATCCTTGTCGCAGCCGATGATCATCGGGGAATCCTTACGCGCAACGAAGATCTTGCCCGGATGATCCTTGAACATTACCGCGAGAGCATATGAGCCTCTTACACGTACCATGGTCTTAGCGAGTGCTTCGATCGGATCATGTGTGTATTTCTTGTAGTAGTAATCGATAGTCTTGATAGCGACTTCGGTATCTGTCTCGGAATAGAACTTGTAACCCTTGCGGATCATCTTGTCGCGGAGTTCCTGATAGTTCTCGATGATGCCGTTGTGTACGCCTACTACGTTGTAGTCGTCAACGATATGGGGGTGTGCGTTGTTCTCAGTAGGTTCGCCGTGGGTTGCCCATCTTGTATGGCCGATACCGCAGCTTCCCTTGAGAGCGGCGCCGCCGTCAGTTTTCTCTGAAAGAACCTTGAGTCTGCCCTTTGCCTTAACAACAACAGGGTTTGAGTCACCGTTTCTTACGGCGAGACCTGCTGAGTCGTAACCTCTGTATTCAAGCTTTGCAAGGCCGTCCAAGAGGATAGGGGCTGCTTTCTTCTTTCCTGTGTAACCGACGATTCCGCACATATTAAGAAATCTCCCTTGGTTTTAATTGAGGTATTTTATCACATCTGGGCAAACCTGTATAAAAACTATATGGGTATGATAATTATGCTCTTACAGTATGATTGTTTACAAAAAATTTTCGGCATATGTCGAAAATAACTATTGATAATTGCTCCCAAACCATTTAAAGTAAGTTGGCTTTAAAATAGAAAGGAGCAGTCACATGCTTGAATTGCAGAACATCAGCTTTCATGCCGATGACAAAGACATCCTTAAAGACATAAATCTTAAGATCGACGACAAGTTCGTCGCCATTACCGGACCTAACGGAAGCGGCAAGTCCACTTTGCTCAAGATCATTATGGGCATAATCACGCCTACATCAGGAAAGATCCTGTTTGACGGACAGGACATCACGAACCTCGCGGTGAATGAGCGTGCAAACCTCGGAATCAGCTTTGCTTTCCAGCAGCCCGTAAGATTCAAGGGCCTCAAGGTCAAGGACCTTTTGGGAATCGCTGCAGGTGAGGGCGTTGACGTCACGAAGGACTGCAAATATCTTTCAGCCGTAGGACTTTGTGCCAAGGATTATCTCAACAGGGAGATAAATGACACTCTTTCCGGCGGTGAGATGAAGCGTATCGAGATCGCAATGGCTGCCGCAAGAGGCGGTAAGCTCAGTCTTTTCGATGAGCCCGAGGCGGGAATCGACCTTTGGAGCTTCCAGAGCCTTATCAAGGTTTTCGAGAACTTAAGAAGAGTCACAAACGGAAACATCATGATCATCAGCCACCAGGAAAGGATCCTGGAGATCGCCGACAAGATCATCTATCTCAAGGACGGCGTCGTCGACAGATACGATGAATCGGCTAAGATCATGACAGATCTTAATATGGGACGTTACGGCTGCGGCTGTGCATACTCCGAGAAAGAAGGTGTCTGCAATGGATGATCTTGAAAAGAGAATGCTGAAAGAAGTTGCAGAACTGGACAGCCTTCCGGTAGGCGCTTTTAACATCAGGAGCAACGGTGCGAGCGAAGCACGTAATTCCACGGCAAACATCCAGATCGAGTCCCGTGAATCCGGCGACGGAATCAATGTTTACTTCAAGGACGGCACAAAGAACGAGTCCTGCCACATCCCGGTAATCATCAGCAAGTCAGGCCACAAGGAGTGCGTTTATAACGATTTCTTCGTAGGCGAAAACTGCGACGTTGTTATCGTTGCAGGATGCGGCATCAGCAACTGTGGCGGACACGACAGCCAGCACGACGGAATCCATACTTTCCACATCGGAAAGAATTCAAAGGTCAAGTATGTCGAGAAGCACTATGGCGAAGGTAACGGCACGGGCAAGAGATTCATGAATCCCACCACCGTCGTACATCTTTCAGAAGGTGCAACGATGGATATGGATACCTCGCAAATTGCGGGAATCAACGACACTTACAGGATCACAAAGGCTGATCTCGGCCCCGGTGCGAGCCTTGTAATGCACGACAAGATCCTTACAAACTTTGACCAGACGGCAAAAGCAGAGATCGTTGTCGAGCTTAACGGCGACGGTTCTTCATGCGACATTGTCAGCCGAGGCGTTGCCAAGGGTGAGTCACAGCAGGACGTTATCATCGATATTGCCGGCAACTCCGCATGCCACGGCCATGCCGAGTGCGACTCCATCATCATGGACAATGGTGTAATCGTTGCAACACCTAAGCTCAAGGCAACATGCGTCGATGCATCACTGATCCACGAGGCTGCCATCGGCAAGATCGCAGGTGAGCAGATCATCAAGCTCATGACTCTTGGCCTCAGCGAGCAGGAAGCAGAGCAGAAGATCATCGAGGGTTTCCTGAGATAAGTTTGTTTTTGCTTGAATTTGGGGCGTCTCACGCTAAGTGAGGCGCCCTTTATTATTGGCCTGAGCGGGCGTTCTGCAACTGTTGCCCCGAAAAATGCCCAACAATTGCATAAATCGGCCTTTTTGTGCAATTGTTGCGGGCAAAAATGTGGAACAATTGCACACGGCAGTATTTTCGAGACCATACTTGCAGATTATTTTCGGGCCATGCCGTTTTGCTGTTTTACTTCAAAATCAGGTGCATTTCCTATATCTGTAAAGACTTGTTAATTGTGATAAAATAACTTTAACATTTTTCACCGGAGGGCTGTCATATGGGACTTAATTTCCGCAAATCCATTTCACTGGGCAAAGGCTTGAAGCTTAACTTGAGCAAATCAGGACCGAGCGTTTCTTTCGGTAAGAGCGGATTCAGACAGTCCGTTAACCTCAAGGGTCAGGCAAGGACTACTGTCGGCATTCCGGGAACAGGTGTTTATTACACCAAGACAAGCAATGTAAAGAATATTGTCGGAGGTCTTACCGGCAAGGATGATTCAAAGGGTAAGAAATCGGGCAAAAAGGATACAGCTGCAAAGGGTTCTTCAGCCAAAGCAGCCAAGGCTGCTCCTGCAGCAAAGCAGGTAAACGAGGAGCTTATTGCACAGTCCAAGGCTCAGCTCGAGGAATTTGCAGCCGGTATCGAAGCACTCAAGTCCGTACATAAGCAGTCTGACGGCTATATCGACTGGGAAGCTGTGGCAAACGGTGCGGTATCAGGCCAGATTAAAGAACTCCAGCCTTTCGCACAGAGCGTTCTCGCAGGCGATATCGACGCATATTTCAGAGTAATAGAACAGGTCGGACCTTTTGACGATCTTCTTGAATACGGAAGCGGATTTGAGGTTGGCACTGACGATCCTAAGATAATGGAGATCGAGTTCCAGGTTAAGTCCGGAGACATAATCCCTACACAGTATCCTGACATGAAGGCAAGCGGCGAGATCGTAATGAAGGACTTCAGCAAGTCTGCTTATTTCGAGCTCGTTCAGGATTATGTATCGAGCACGATGCTCAGAGTCGCAAGAGATACTTTCGCGCTCCTGCCTGTGCAGACGGTCATCGTCCACGCTGTTGATAAGATCCTGAATCCCGCCACCGGCAACGATGAGGAAGTAACGATCGCATCGGCAAAGATTAAGAGAGATGCTATGGCTACATTGAATTTCGAACGCATCGATCCTTCCGACTGTCTTGAGAGCTTTGAGAGCAACGTCAAGTTCAAGAAGACAACGGGTTATTCCCCGGTTGACAGAGTCCTTCCCTGAGCGGATACAAAGAGATCCGTTTATTGACAGAATGTAAACTTTCAGTCAGAAACGTGATAACAAATTATCAGATTTATTGTTTTTGAAAATTGTTCTGATTAGACTTTAAGCATAGGTGTTTTTTCACCTGTAATCCAGGACAGACCACGAGGGTCATTTATGGCTGACCGTAAGAGAATAGCTTTACTTTTAGCCCAGGCTGATGAATACTATCAGGCTCAATTCGTCGAGGGATTTATCAGCAAGGCATTTGAGCATGATGCCGACGTCCTGGTGTTCGGAAGCTACCTCAAGTATCAGAATAATCTCGGAAGAGAGACCGGTGAGACTTCAATATTCTCGCTGGTTCCTTTTGAGACTTTTGATGCGGTTGCCGTTATGGCAGATACCCTCCAGTCTCCGGGTCTTGCAGACAGTATTGAAGAGATGATCCACGAACGCTGCAATTGTCCGGTCGTATTCATCGACAAGGAGAGCAGATATTTCCCGTCGATCTTCCCGAATCACTACGGAGCAGTTAAAAAGCTTATATACCACCTTATCGAAGACCACGGATATACGGATATTGCATATCTTACCGGTAAGGCCTGGCACCACTATTCCAAAGAAAGACTTCAGGCATTCATGGATGCCATGAGCGAGCATGGGCTTAATGTCGGCAGGAACAGGGTATTCTACGGTGACTTCTGGTATACGAGCGGAGAGAGCCTAGGCGACCGTCTTATCAAAAAGGGCGACAAGCTTCCGCAGGCAATCGCGTGTGCCAACGACTGCATGGCGATCGGTCTTTGCAAGGCACTTGAAGCAGGAGGTATCAGGATCCCGGAAGATATTGCCGTTGCAAGTTACGACTCCAATGAAGAAGGAAGATATTCACCCAAGCCCGTTACATCGGTCAAGATCCCTTCGAAGAAAATGGGTGAATATGCTTTTGAAAGACTGCTAAATGACCTCGAGGGCAAGCCGACACCGGCATTTGACGATCTAGGCGAATTCTTCTGCGGAAGAACATGCGGATGCTCTGAAGAGAAGGTCCAGTATGAGACCAAGCTCCGCAAGCAGTGGGATACCGATACTTCACACAACAGTGTGTTCTCGTCATTTAACCATCTGGATGAGGACCTTGTAATACAGAATGATTTTGAAGGACTCACGAAAACCGCATTCTCCTATGTTTTCCAGATAAGGGATTTCGAGAGCTTCAGCATATGCCTGAATGACAAATGGCAGCACAAGGCTAAGCTTATGAGCGGTTCAATTGATGAGTCGAGACTGTCAGCGGAAAGGCTTTCCAATCCGGACAGGTTCTTTACGAGAAAGATGATGCATGTCATCGCGTGCAGACCGGAAAAGCTGAACTGTGACCGCGTAAGTGACGATGTTTTCTTTGACAGAAGCGTTCTCATTCCGCGTCTGGAAAGTGACAGGATCAAGCCGGAGGCTTTCTTCTTTACCCCGCTGCATTTCGAAGAATCCACATTCGGTTATGCAGTTCTGTCGTACACAGAGCCTAAGTCTTACAGGAAGTCTTACCGTTTCTGGCTTCACAGCATTATGAGAGGCCTTGAGAACTTCAGAAGATATGATGAGCTCATGGCTATCAACAAAAAGCTTGAAGCAAGCCTCGTAAGAGATCCTCTGACAGGTATCTTCAACTACAACGGATTCCTGCAACAGACTGAGGACCTCCTCATCATGAATCCTCTCAGGGAAGATGAGAAAGTCGGAGTTCTTGCGGTCGATATCAAGAACCTTGCAAAGATCAATAACGACAACGGAAGAGCGGCAGGCGACCAGGCCATCATAAGTGTCGGAAACTATCTTGAAGAAATATTCAAGGACGGACGTGTTTACTGTATCGGCAACGGCGAGTTGGTTGCCCTTGTTGTAATGCCGGACAAGGAAGATGCGTTGGAATTTTTAGGCGAAAGAGTTAAGGCGCTCTATTCTAAGATAAAAAAATACAACAGTACTCTTGAAGAAGGCTCAAGAGAGCTCGAAGTATATCACGGAACTGCTGAAGGCATGCCAAGAACGAAGGCTGATTATGAGAGCCTCGTCAGTGTTGCGCTGTCCAGAAAGAACGGACAAAAACTGAACCTCCAGAAGATGAATGCCGACGGTTTTGATGCCGGACAGATCGAGGAAGCAAAGGTCGTTAATGACATCCTTGATAAGAATAAGATCAACTATCACTTCCAGCCTATTGTCAATGCCCATACAGGTGACATCTATGCGTATGAGGCACTGATGAGGGTTGATACAGTTCCTTATGTCCAGCCGCTGCTCATTATCAAGTATGCCGGATTCTTTGACAGGCTTTACGATGTCGAATATGCGACGTTCAATAATGTTTTAAACTATGTTAAGGATAATGCCGACAAGTTCAATAAGGATGCCAAGATCTTCATCAACTCGATTCCGGGTCAGCGCCTTAAGAAAGATGACATGGAGGATATCTCTGAGATTGCAAAAGAGCTTTCCGGCAGACTCGTAGTTGAGTTCACCGAGCAGTCTGAGATGGATGACTATGAACTTGCAGAGATGAAGAAAGAATATCAGAGTTTCGGTTTTGAGACCGCGGTAGATGACTACGGCACGGGATATTCGAATGTCAGCAATCTCCTGCGTTACATGCCGAACTACGTTAAGATCGACAGGGCACTTCTTGCAAACATTCAGGAGTCACCTCAAAAGCAGCACTTTGTTAAGGACATCATCGAATTTTCGCACGATAACAATATCCTTGCGCTTGCAGAAGGCATTGAGACCACAGAGGAGATCGAGACAGTAATCAATCTCGGCATAGATCTCATCCAGGGGTATTACACTGCACGTCCTTCCGAGAACATCATCAGGGAGATCAATCCCGATGTTAAGGAAGAGATCGTCAAATACAGCAACAACAGGACGAAGAACCGTACAAGAAGAGACTATGTCGCAGGAAGAGAGGAAAGGATCTCGCTTCCGATCCTCATTAAAGACGGTTATAGCACCATTTATGTTACTTCAGGTCAGGTTACGCACAGAGATCTCCATATCATTGGCGTTCCCGGAGATGATGCGGTTATCGGCATTGAGATCGAGAACGGTTACAAGGGCAAGATCACGATCGAGAACTGCTGCTTCACAGGCAGGATGCGTGATGCTGCGATCACTATAGGTGATGACTGCGAAGTCGTTCTCACCCTTACGGGTGACAATACACTTTCCGGCGGCGGAATTAAGGTATCGCCCAAATCAACACTTATATTTGAGGGAGCCGGAAACCTGACTATCAACTCTACCGGAGTTGAGACATTCGGCATCGGAAACGCTATGGATTCTTATCACGGTGATCTCGTATTTGACCAGGACGGCAGGATCGAGATATCCGTTAATGCCAATAAGAGCGTTGCCATAGGAAGCGGCCTCGGCGGTCACATTACAGTCAGGAGAGGAATGTACAAGCTCAATCTCATGGGCCAGAGTTCAGTAGGTATCGGTTCCATCACGGGCGATATCGATCCGATCATAAGCAACTGCTACATGGATATTAATAATGTTGCCATCTCCGCAGTCGGAATCGGCTCTGTCATGGGCAGGTGTGACATGATGATCGAGCATGCATCCATCAAGATGGAATTCAGCGGCACCGATGTCGTCATGATCGGTTCCAAGCAAAGCGAAAAGCTCCGCCTGAGCATTTACAGCTGTACGGTCAACATGAGTGCCCAGGTAGACGACGTCACCGTATTCGGTTCGGCATCAGGCAATCCTTCGAATATCACCATTGATTTCGTATCGGTCAGAGTCGATATAGGCGGTAAGACGGCAGATATCTTCAGAGGACAGGACGAAAACGTAAAGGTAAGACTGTCCAATTCCAAAGTGGACGGATCTATCTTTACGGGGCTTAAGCATGTCGATCATACAAAGGATATGGATTTCAAGGTTACAGGCGCACTTGTAAAGCTCGACATCAACGGCGATATGTATGTCGATAACACAATGAAATCCGAAGACGGCAAAGAGAAGGAATAATTCCTTAGATTATTTGAGATCAAGATAGATCGGGCAGTGGTCCGATCCCATAATGTCTGTCATCATGTTTGACTCTTTTACGCGTGAATTGAGTCCGTCCGTTGTGAAGAAATAGTCTATCCTCCAGCCTACGTTACGCTCTCTTGCAGCAGTCTTATAGGACCACCAGGTGTAGCATTCCTTATCGTCGGGATGGAGCATTCTGAATGTATCGGTAAGTCCTCTTTCGATGAACTTGTCCATATATGCGCGTTCTTCCGGAAGGAAACCGGAGATCTTGGAGTTTGCCTTGGGGTTGGATAAGTCGATCTCTTTGTGGGCAGTGTTCACGTCGCCGCAGCAGATGACCTCTTTGCCCTGTGCCTTAAGGGCGTCGACCTGGTCTAAGAAGCAGTCATAGAATCTGAGCTTGAACTTTACGTAATCGTCGCCTCTTCCGCCATTGGGAAAATAGATGTTGAAGAGCACGAAGTCGCCGAAATCAGCCTTGATTACGCGGCCTTCGTGGTCGAACTCTTCTACGCCGAAGCCGAACTCAACACTCTTTGGTTCGATCTTTGAATAGAGGGCTGTGCCGGAATAACCTTTCCGCTCAGCTGAGTAGAACCAGCTCTTATAGCCGGGAATATCTGTGATCTCAGGTCCCAACTGCTCCTGAAGAGCCTTGATCTCCTGGATGCCGATTACGTCTGCGCCAATCTTTTCGAGGCTTTCCGCAAAACCTTTTGTGGCAACTGCTCTTATTCCGTTTACGTTCCAGCTCGCTATTCTCATATATAACCTCGTGAATTATAATTGTCTGGTAAATTCTACTATTATTTTGCATTGGAAGGAAAGGGATATGAGAATTTTATGTGCAATGCTCGGAGGCACGATCGCTTCGTCTGACGTCTCCGGAACGATAACTCTCGGGCAGCAGTCTTTTGTTAAGGATTTCCTTCTTGAGTATTCGGCGGATAATGAGTATTTCTTCCCTGATCTCGAGATATATTCCTCTGAAGATGCCACGCCTGAGATGTACCGCGAGGCACTGAAAGAGATCGTTATTGAATCCCGCAAGACTAAATTTGACGGTATTCTCATCACTCACGGTACAGATACATGTGCAATCTTCGCGCAGCTTGCGTACAGGGTATTGTCGATACTCGGGATCCCGTTTGTCATTACCGGCGCGATGAAGTCTCCCGATAAGGACCCGGAAGAATCCGCATACAATCTTCTTTTTGCCATCGGCTGTATCGAAAAGGGCACGAGCGGTGTCGTTTTCAGAAACAGCGACAGGATCCCAAGTCTTTATAAGGCCTATGCGATCACGTCTCCTGACCTCGACGGCATTTACAAGGAGTGCAGGGACTGTGTCGAGCCTGAGATAAAAGACAGGATCGATTTTCTTACTAGGGACAAACTCCCGAGAGTGCTTGTGATCCCGGCATTCCCCGGTGCCGTCATCCCGGAAGACGGTTTTGACAGGGTGCTTTTATGCTGCAATCATTCAGGCACGGCTTCAGCCAAGCTCGTACCACTGGTCTCCAAATGGATTTCTGAAGGAAAAAAGGTGTTTATGGCACCGATTCCCAAAAAGGGCGGATACTACGAGAGCAGGAAGAAGCTTGTGGAAGCAGGCGCGGTCGAACTTCCCGGTATGCCCATAGAGGGCGCATGGTGTGAGGCGTTGCTCAGATGAGTCAGCCACCGAAGATAATCGACAAATACGGCATCGAGTCATTCGGAGGAAGCCAGATGTGGCTTCCTGATAAGATGCTCCTCAACAGCGGATGCGGCATTATTGCCGGTCTTGACGCTGTCATGCGTCTTAAGGGCGAGGAAAGAATGCCCAGGGAGGAGTATTTTGACAGGTTTTTCGATGCCAAGGACTACATAAGACCCATAACGATCGGAAAGAACAGGGAGCCGAGAAAGCTTTTCGGCAAGGAATTCCTGGGCAGTCTCGGCGTCAGCGCAGGCCGGTTCAGAAGAGGGATCAAGAAGCTCGCAGCAAAAGAGGGCCTTAAGATCAGGGTAAAGCCTTTCAGGTTCAGATGGTGGGAAAAGGTTCCCAAATATCTTGAGGGCGGCGACCCGCTTGTCATGCTCGTTACGGCTCCTTTCGAGAACGTCTCTATAGAGCTGCCGACCGGAACCAAAGGAAATCTGGGCTTTCACTGGGTCACGATCACGGAGATGGAAGGCGACACGCTTTGGGTCTCTTCTTGGGGAACCAGGTGCAAGATGTCGGTAAAAGAACTCAGACGCTTCAATGTCATTTTGCACTTTTATGCCGTTTCGTTGGAAAATCAGACCAACATAGTGTAAGGTTATGGGCGGAGATTTTTCTTTTAAATATATTTAGGAGGATTTTGAATATGAATAATGAGATTGCCGAGCAGATCAAGGGAATGCTTGTAGAGAGACTCAGGATCCCTGCAGACGAGCTCGAGTACGATTCAGAGCTGTTCGGTGAGGACATCGGACTTGATTCCATCGATTCCATCGAGATCATCGTAGGTATCGAGAACCTTTTCGGAGTTGATATCTCCGGCGCAGGTGCCACAAAAGAGGACTTCCGTTCCATCGAGACACTTACTGCATTTGTAGAAGCACATAAAGAGGACTGATAAATAATGCCAATGAACGAAAAGCGTTGCGTAATCACGGGCCTCGGCATCGTGAGCGCAATCGGACACAATACCGAAGAATGCTTTGAAGCAGCACTTAAAGGTGTTTCCGGCATTACGGACGTTAAGAGCTTTGATACAGCCGACTGCTACTCACACAAGGGTGCAGAGGTAGATCTTACAAATGAGGAACTCGCAAATGGCAGATACGACAGGACCACTGCCCTCGGAATAAAGGCAGCAGGCGAGGCCATCAAGGATGCCGGGCTCGACACGGATTCCGGAGATACATCAGAGATAGGTGTCATTTTGGGAAGCTGTATAGCCGGCGCTGCATGTGTTGAGAAATACTACAGACAAAAGTGCGACGGCAAGCAGGGCGAGATCGAAGATCTGAAGCAGATGCCCGCTTCCGTGATCGCAGGAAACGTTGCCGATTACTACAATGCCGGCGGAATTACCGCTAACATCGTTAATGCATGTGCGGCAGGTACTTTGAGCATCGCTCTTGCGATCGACCTCATCAGGGGCGGCAAAGGCGAGATCTTCCTTGCCGGCGGCTGCGATTCATTCTCATCACTTGCATTCTCGGGTTTCCACGCTTTGAGGGCACTGGACTCAACAGAGTGCTCTCCGTTCAACCACAGCGAAGGTATTACATTAGGCGAAGGCGCAGGCGTACTCGTAGTCGAGAGCTATGAGCATGCCGTTAAGCGCGGCGCGAAAATATACTGCGACGTACTCGGATCAGGCGTAAGCTCTGATGCTTATCACATCACGGCTCCGAGACCGGATGGTGAAGGCCAGATGAGCGTTATCACACGCGCGGTCAGGAATTCAGGACTTAAGTTTACCGATATCGACTATGTCAATGCACACGGTACGGGTACGGCAAAGAACGACGAGTCCGAGTTCCTTTCACTGAAGACATGCTTTGCGGAGAATGACCATATCTCCGTAAGCTCGACAAAGTCCATGACAGGACACTGCCTTGGCGCAGCCGGCGCCATTGAGGCAGTTATGACAGTAAAGGCATTGACAGAGGGCAAGCTCCCTCCCACGACCGGATACACGGAAGAAGACCTCAAGGTTCTCGCCGAGAAGTCCGGAAATATTGATTTCATCGCCAACACACCCAGAGAAAGGGACATCAAGTATGCGATGTCCAATTCTTTCGCGTTCGGCGGAAACAACGCAAGCATCGTGTTTGCAAAAGATCCCAACGTCCTTAATCTTTCATGCCCGAAGCAGGAACTCTACGTTACCGGTATCGGCATGGTTAATGGCGAATACGACGAAGCTACAAAAAGCTATGTTGCAAATCTCGACACCGATACTTTTAAGGCATACGGTGTTAAGTCAGCATTCTTAAGAAAGCTCGACAGACTCTCACAGCTCCAGCTTTTGAGCGGTGTCAGGGCTTTGGAAGATGCCGGAATCACTGTAAGCGACGATAATGCCGGCATCATCGGCATATGCATCGGAACAAATGAAGGACCGATGACAGAGATCGCTAATTTCCAGAAGGGAATCATCAGGGACGGTATCGACAAGGGTTCCGCATTTGCTTTCCCGAATACCGTATACAACGCAGCAGGCGGATATCTCAGCATCTTCACCGGCATCAAGGGTTATAACGCAACCATCGCAAACGGATTCCAGTCAGGTCTCCAGAGCATTTGCGCCGCGGTCGGCGTGATCATGTTCGGTTATGAGAACATCATGCTCGCATCAGGAACCGATGAATGCACCGACATCGACCACGAGATCTATTCCGATCTCGGTAAGATCGGCGCAGGCAAAGCCACACTCGGCGAAGGTTCCGTTACGTGTGTTATCGAAAAGGATTCCAGTGCAACCGAAAGAGGTGCTAAGAGATATGCGAAGATCGCAGGTTTCTCTTCCGCAAGAGACACATCCGGCGACAGATCCGATAACTTGAGATTATCCGAAGCTTCACTGACAAAGGTCATCAACAATGTTCTCGAAGAAGGCGGCATGAAGCCTGAAGACGTTAAGTGCATCTACGGCTTTGGCAACGGTATTGAAGAAGTTGACAGCTTCGAGATGGGTGTTTACAGGAAGATCTTCGGCGGCGATATAGAAGTTAAGCTCGTCAAGAAGGATTTCGGTGAAGCAAGGGCAGCTTCTTCCTCATTGCAGTTTGCAAAACTTGCTCAGGATATTTACGAGGGCAGGTTCGAAAACGGTATCGCAGTCTCATTCGGAACAAGCGCTCTTTATTCGGCAGTATTACTCACAAAGGCATAATTTCTAAAAGGAAGGCAGCATTATGGGCAAGACAGCAG
>X410_Impala__coassemble_19_pt1 | contig 58640 bp, 53 predicted proteins | sample X410_Impala__metabat2_low_PE_001 | metagenome-assembled genome bin X410_Impala | reverse complement strand
TACCATCTCCAGATACTTATCTGCTTCTGCGTATGTCTTGTTCCAGTCGATACACCACTTTTTTCCTTGTTCATTACCGAGGAACATGTTCTCACCGATCGTCATGTAAGGGATCAGTGCGAGCTCCTGGTGGATAATAACGATTCCCTTTTTCTCGGAATCTTTAATGTTATGAAATTCGCATACTTCGCCGTCGTAAACTATGTCGCCTTCATAGGTGCCTATCGGATAAATTCCGCTGAGAACATTCATCAATGTAGATTTACCTGCACCGTTCTCACCGACTAGCGCGTGAATCTCCCCCTCTTCAACCTTCAGGTTGACATTATCGAGAGCCTTAACGCCCGGAAAAGTTTTGGTTATGCTCTTCATTTCAAGCAAAACTTTTGCCATTTGTAGCCTCTTTCATTCAAAAGTGATTTTGTTTGTTTTTGTTTCTTACTTGTAAGTTTGAGTTTTGAGTTTGAGTTTGTTTGCAGAGATGCTGCGGATTAAGAAACTGCGATTGCAGAAACCTTGATTGCCGGATCTGCGGTTTAAGTCAGCCCCAATATACAGGCGGGGTTTCCCCCGCCTGCAAAGGGCTAAAAACTTGTTAATTAAGCAAGCTGATCAGCTGTGTAGTAACCGGAGTCGATAAGGATCTTCTGATAGTTGCCGGCGTCAGCAAATACAGGTGAGCAGAGGTAAGAAGGAACAACTTTCTTGCCGTTGTCATATGTAGTTGTGTCGTTAACTTCAACAGTCTGACCGTTGAGGATCTGTGTAACCATCTTAACAACCTGGGAAGCGAGTGTACGTGTATCCTTGAATACGGACATTGACTGCTTGCCCTGGAGCATGTTCTTAACGTTTGCGATATCGCAGTCCTGACCAGTGATGATCGGGTATGTACCTGTGTAGTTTGTAGCGAGAGCGTTCTCTACGCCGAGAGCTGTAGAGTCGTTGGAGCAAAGCCATACGTCAACATTTGTGCCGTCAGCATAGTTAGAAGAAAGGATGTTCTCTGCTCTGCTCTGAGCTGTCTCTGTCTTCCAGGAAGGTGTAGCAACCTGCTCGAATGTGTTCTGGCCTGAAACTACGTTGAGCTTACCGGATTCAATGTAAGGCTTAAGAACGTCATAAGCACCATTGAAGAAGAAGCCTGCGTTGTTGTCACCGGGGTCACCAGCTGTGAACTCGATGTTGAAAGGACCTGCAGCATTTTCGAGGTCAAGTGTATCTACAACATACTGGCCCTGGATTGTACCAACCATGTAGTTGTCGAATGTTGCATAGTAGTCAACGTTTGCGTTGTCCATAAGGAGACGGTCGTAAGCGATGACAGGAATCTTCTTAGCAGCAGCCTTATCGAGAGCTGTTCCGAGTGAAGAACCTTCGATAGCAGCGATAACGAGAACCTTACAACCGGAGTTGATCATGTTCTCAACCTGAGAAAGCTGTGTAGCAACGTCGTTGTTAGCATACTGAAGGTCTACTTCGTAGCCGGCAGCTTCGAGCTCTTTCTTCATGTTGTCGCCGTCCTGATTCCATCTCTGGAGATCCTTTGTAGGCATTGATACGCCAACCTTGTTCTTTCCTGAACCAGCGGAGCATCCTGTCAATGCTGTAATAGCCATTGCAGCACAAAGAATTGTTCCAATAATTTTCTTTGCTTTCATTTGGGAAATTCCTCCTATTGAAAAATATGGCACTTCTTGCCACATACAAATTAACATTAGGTATATAGGAGTTGCATATCTAGATTCTTGATATTTTTGGCGAATAGTCATAAGGTTCTGCGGCAATTTAGCACAATTTTGTGTTGATTCTCACCAAATTGTCAAGATTGTGCTAAATACAACACAAATGCCACAAATCTGATATTTGATTGTTGTTTATTATATTTTTTCGCGTGTATATATAGAGGGTGTTTTTTGCGTGTTTTGATCTGGATTTACGTACCTGTTTGGGAAAATGCTATTTCAGGTACGTAAAATTTTGCTAATCCGTTTTGAATTTACGTACCTATTTTAGAAAAGTGCTGTTTAGGTACGTAAATTTTCTCCTGATTATGTGTTTTCGGGGTGTGAAGGGAAATATTTTACGTACCTATTTGAAGAAAATCCGTTTCAGGTACGTAATACTAAACGGCTTTACTTACCAAAATCGAAAAACTCATTTTCAGTAAGTAATATCCGGTTGAAAAAGCCTTCTTGTAATAAATATTTACTTACTGAAATCAGAAAGTTCATATTCAGTAAGTAAAGTCAGGGTGGAAAACGCCTTTTAACAAGCTCAATTTACTTACTGAAATTGGAAATCGCGTTTTCAGTAAGTAAATATTCGAAAATCCTGATCTCAGAAGAGCATTTTTTACTTACTGAAAAAAGAAAACCCGAATCCAGTAAGTAAAAACTTGGAAACATGGCCCGGAAAAGCACATATTTTACTTACCAAAAATCAAAAACTCGTTTTTAGTAAGTAATCACACTTCAAAATAATCCAGAAGGCTTACCCTTCGTTCATGTAGACCTCTTCCCTGAGGTGGAAGCCGCTGTCGATGATGACCGTGTCGAGATTTTCGCGCGTGACGGCAGAAGGTTCGATGGCAATGTAAGGGATGTCTTTGGAGCCGTCGAAGAAGGTGTCGGTGTTGACAAGTTCTTCGCCTGAGGCGAGCTTGACGGCGCATTCGGCAGCGAGGCGCGCGAGCTTTTCGACGGGCTTATAGACTGTGATGAGCTGGGTGCCTTCGACAAGTCTCTGGCATGCTTCAAGGTCGCCGTCCTGGCCGGTGACGAAGATCTTGCCGGCGTAACCTCTCTCGGCGAGTGCGTGGATGGCTTCACCTGCGAGAGCATCGTTGCCGCACATGATGGCGTCGGCTTTGGAGATCTCATCGAAATGCTCGTTGACGAATTCGTAAGCGAGCTCGGGCTTCCAGCTGTCGCAGTTGTATTTGAGGATAACGTTCATGTCGTGCTCGTCGCAGACGGAGTGGAAGCCGTTCATTACCTGGGCAACGTTGTAGTCTGATTCAGGGCCCATGATCTCGACGATCTTGCCGCCGTCTTCGACATTGTCGCAAATAGCCTGGGCCATCTGTTTGCCGACTGCCTCGTTGTCAAAAGAAATATAAAGATCCGCATCGGCATCCATTACGAGACGGTCGTAGCAGATGACCGGAATGTCCTTACTCTTGGCCTCTTTGAGCACGTCGGTCAGTGCGACCGCGTCGGCTGTGATGATGACGATCGCATCGACGCCGATCTCGATGAAATACTTGATGTGGGATATCTGCGTGTCGACGTCGCCGCCGGCAGACTGGACGTTGACTTCGGCGCCCAATTCGTTTGCGGTGGATACGAAAATATCACGGTCCCTGGTCCATCGCTCGATTACAAATGAGTCAAATGACAGACCGATCGTGCATATGTCGCTCTTGGTCGTGGGCGTAAATTCCTTCTGCTCCGGGGCTCTGCATCCGGCACAGAGAAGAAATGAAAGTGTCAGTAAAACCGCGATGATCTTGCGCATCATCTTCTGCCCTCCTTATACTCGGTCGGGGTAACGCCGGTATGCTTTTTGAAGATACGGCTGAAGTAGTTCGGATCGGAATAACCGACCTCCGAACAGATCTCCTTCATGGACTTGTTCGTGCCTTCGAGAAGTTCCCTTGCCTTTGCGACCCTGACGCCTGTCAGATAGTCCGTGAACGTAACGCCGGTCTGTGTCTTGAAGACCTTGCTGAAGTAGAACGGACTGATGTCGTACATGCCTGAAAGGTCGTCCAATGAGATGTCTTCTTTGTAGTTCTGGTCTATGTATTTTTTTGCCTTCTCGGCAACGTCTTCAGTCTGTGCGGCATTTGCCGTGTTGATCATTTTGACGGCGTGCTCGATGTGGCTTACGAACCACAGCCTTAACTCGTCGTAGCTCTTCATGGAATTGATCTCGGGAAGGTACTCGCTTCTGGACATGAAGTGATAGACGTGACCGCCGTTGCCGTACGCGAGTCTCTCGCCCCAGAGCACGAATTCCAACACCTTAAGACAGATGTCGCTCATGGCGCCGCCGGAGCTTCTTTCCATCCAGTCGAAGAACAGATTTGCCTGTTCGATTGCTCTTATAACATCGCCCTGTGCGATCGCATCGAAAAGATCCTTCTCAGTCTTCAAAGGATAGTCAGAATCGTATTCACATCCTTCCGGAAGATCGATAGCCTCTGCAACATTCTGCGTGGATTTTACGAGTATCGACAGTGCCTCGCTGTACGATTCCGCCATGTTTTCGAGAGGCTTAACAGGTCCTATGCCGATCCTGAAATCAATGCCCAGTGCTTCCGCCAGTTCTTCCTGCGCCCTGCTCGCGGAATCAACGATCTTCTGGTATTCCTCAGGCGTCAGTGAACTCTTTGCGCAGGGGATCAGGACAGGGATCTTGTTGCCCATGACAGAGCCGGTTATGCATTTGAAATTGTCGCTTATAATGAGCAGGACTGTCTCATAGTTTTTCTGTGTCTTGACGCTTGCAGGAACGGCGCCGCGGAGATATCCTCCGTGCTCTTTATCGCCGCTTACTATGGCAAGCATAAGACCGTACTTCTCGTCGATCTCAAGGAGTTTTTTGTACTCATCGATATTCTCTTTGTAATGCTCATGCGAAAGAAGGTCCTGGATGAGGCCGTTCTCGATGATCGGCACGATGCTCTCGAGCTTCTCCTTGACCTCGAGTTCGCGGCTTCTCTGCTCGCGAACACGGTCGACTTCGGCCATTGCTTTCTTTAAGACAGCAACGATCTGCGCCTTGTCAAAAGGCTTGTTGATGTAGTCGATAACGCCGAGATTTAATGCCTGCTTCGCATAGTCGAATTTGTCGTAAGCGGAAATGACGACGAACACGATGTTGGGGTTCGTTGTCCTGATCTCCTTCATGGCGTCGATGCCGTTGATGCCGGGCATCCTGATGTCCATGAACGCGATGTCAGGGCGCACCTCGTCGGCGAGCTCGATTACGCGGCGTCCGGTCTTTGCTTCGAAAGTCTCGAACTGGCCCGGGAACTCTTTATCTACTATGAACTTGAGCGATTCGCGGACGATTCCCTCATCATCGGCGAGCATGATCTTATACATTTCCATCCTCCAGCGGTATCTTTATCGTTACGTGTGTTCCTTCGTTTTTGCGGCTCTTCATCTCGAAAACTTCTTTGTTGTTGTAGAAAAGATCAAGCCTTGCCATAACATTCGTTATTCCAACGCCTCTAGTCTCAGACGGGCGTTTCTCGTGGTTCATGATCTTCTCGATGATCTCCTCATCGGTGCCGATGCCGTTGTCGCTGACCCTGATACAGCACATCTTATCTTCGCGGTAAACGGAAAGCGTTACTTTGCCTTCGCCAGGTTCCAGATCCTTGATGCCGTACTTGATGGAGTTCTCGACAAGCGGCTGGATGATCATGGAAGGGACCATTACCGAGAGAAGTTCCTCGTCGATATCCTTCTCGAAAAGGATCTCTCCGCTGTATCTAACATTGAGGATATACATATATGAATCGACGAGTTCGATCTCCTCTGAGAGCTTGACCGTCTCGGAACTCTTCTTAACGTTGTAACGGAAGAAGTCTGCCATGTTCCTGATGTACTCGACCGTCCTGTCGGCGCCTTCCATCATGGCCAGCTGCGCACCTGCGTTGAGCGTGTTGAAAAGGAAATGCGGGTTTATCTGCGACTGCAGATACTTAAGCTGCGCGTCCTTGAGGTGCGTCTCCATGAGGAGGTTCTTCTCTTTCATCTCACTCTGTGTGATGAGCTGCGTCCTGATGCGCGCGATGTAATCCTTGATGGATGCGAGCATCTCGTTGAACGCCCTTGTCACCTTACCGACTTCGTCATCGGATATTACTTCGAGAGGTTCAACGTTCTCAGGGCTCCCCTGCGAGATCTCATCGGCTTTTGCGGAAAGGCGCGTAAGAGGTCTTGTGATGGTGTTTGTCAGAATGATTATGAGCAACACGTTCATGACCGATGCAACGGCGAAAATGAGCATGCTCATGATCTCCGTATACCTCAATGAACTAACGAGCGCATTGTAGTTATTCGAGTTCGTTCTGAACTGCTCGTTGTTGACCGAGTAGATATACGTATTCAGATAATCCCTGATCCTGGTGCATTCATTGTACTTGGCGGTGTACTCGTCGATGTTCCTGCCTCGCTTTGCCTGGACCGCTTCATCGGCAGTCGCAAGATATGTCTCGAGCATGTTTCTGATGTCACGCTCGGAAAGCTTTACGCTGTTGTTCGTGACATCGTCATTGAGATCATTCATCAGCACTTCCATTCTTTGGGAAGATGCGTAGTAAAGCTCAAGATCATCTGTGCCTTTTGTCTCAAGATATCCCGTGAGACCGGAATGGATCTGGTTTAAGTTATCCGACAATTCATTAAGACTGATATTGCTCGAGAATACCTGGTTGATCTTATCGAGCGCCTGGTTGAGGTTTATGTAAATGAAGATGTTGACGCCCATCGCAATGACAGACGTTATGAGGAATACCGCAACGAGCTTACGGGAGATCTTCATGTTGGAAAAGAAACTAGCCTTCATCCTTATCATCCTCCCGTGTATATTCGGAAACATTCTGGCGGTTGATCAGGATGTAGTTTGCCGGGTTGTACTCACTTACGAATCCCGTGTTGTTATATTCATTGAGCGCATTGACGCACTGCTTTGCAACGGTCTTTGTCTCGATCGCAAAAGTCGCATAAACGGATCCCCTGTCGATCGCCTTTAGGATCGTGTCGGAATCGTAATAGCCCAGGATCGTCGTCTTACCTACGAGGTTCTTCTCGACGATACACTGGATGGCACTCTCGGTAGTACGATCATTAAGACAGATGATGACATCCGGAATGGTCGCAAGTCCGTCAAGGATATTCATGACACTCTCTTCTGAAGTGAATGGTGATGAAGTATCTACTACCGCCGAAGTGAGTTTTATGAGTCGTCCCGTAACCGACTGCTGGATCGCAGCGTGGATGATGTCGTCTGAGTTGCCGTCATCTCCGTCTAACAGGATCAACGCGTTCAGAGGATATTTCTTGTTCATCTCTCCGATCGCCGCAAGCTCTTCACCGTATTCGGAACCGAGACTGAAATTATTGAGACCTACGAAACTCTTTCTTGAAGATGTCTGGCAGTCAGACAAAACGGTGACTACCGGAATGCCGTTTGCAGTTGCCTTATCGATCAGCTCTGCCGTCTCTTTTGAATCGTCGCCTTCCAGAATGATGCCGTCAACTTTTGAGCTGATTGCAATGTTCATTCTGTCTGCTTTTGAATAACTCGTGGAGAGGTTCTGTCCCGTCATCTCGACGTAGCAGTCGTTCTCGACAGCATACTCCGCGATCTCTTTATAGATCCTGTTCGACAGCTGGCTGTCAGGATCTTCGGCGATATAAGCATATAATCTCGGGTACTCGGTAAACTCTTCTTCATGGACTTCACCAAGCTTTTTGATCATCTCTCTGTAGTAGAACAATCCGGCCACAGTCGCTATGAAAAGGACGAGCACAATACCCGCCAAAATAGAGACCACTACCTTGTTCCTTGAGACCTTCATAGCGATAATTATACTCTATTATGAATCTTATTGCCTTTCAGGTCTTAAAGGAAGCAATAAGAACTTTGGGGTCAGTTAACCGGCCCCAAAATCCTTTTGAATGTCTCAGTAGTTAAAAATGCTTTGTTGCTATTTGTTACTCTTCGGGCAGCCGGTTCCCGCCCTTGTCGAGTTCATCGAACATCTGCCTGACGGAAGGAGCATTCTTGGTAAGCTTCTTGATGGACAAGTCTTCAGCCTTGTTGTTTGCAAGACGCAAATTGTTCTCGGAAGACATGAGCGCTTTCTTGACCTTCTCGAGATGGTCGATCGTCTTGTCGATCTCTTCGATCGCAGTCTGGAACTTCTCTGATGCGATCCTGTAATTCTTGCCGAAAGCATCCTTAAAGTCCTGCATGTTACTCTCGAAATTAACGAGGTCGAGCTGCTGGTTCCTGACTACCTGAAGTTCTCTCTGGTACTGCAGGGAATTGAGTGCGGCATTTCTTAAGAGAGTGATCATCGGGATGAAGAACTGCGGTCTGATAACATACATTTTGGGATACTTGTAAGAGACATCAACGATGCCGTTGTTATAGTAATCGTTATCACTCTCAAGAAGTGAGACCAGGACTGCATATTCGCAGTGCTTCTCATTTCTGTCCTTGTCGAGTTCCTTGAAGAAATCTTCGTTCTTGTGTTTGCTTGCAGTGGTGTCCATCTCGTTCTTCATCTCGAACATAATGGAGATGAACTCAACACCTTCAGGATCTGCTTCCCTGAAGATAAAGTCGCCCTTACTTCCGGATTCGCTGACCTGGTTGTCCTTCTCGAAATATGCATTCGGGAAAGCCGTCATACGAAGGCTGTTGAACTGGTTCTGGCAGTGCTGCTCAAGGCTCTCACCGACCATCTTGGTAGACTGGCGGGCCTTCATGTCCTTATAGTAATCGATCTGGTCATCCTTAAGCTTAAGCTGGTTCTTATAGTTCTCTTCGAGATTCTTCTCCTTAAGAGCACTCTCAGTCTTCTGGTTGTCGATCTGGCTCTTAAGCCTGATGATCTCAGCTTCTTTCTCTGCAAGGATCTTGTCCTTGCCGCTTACAGCTTCAGTGATGGCAAGCTTCTGCTGTGAATCATTCATCTCAAGCTTGTTCTTGAGCTGCTGGATCTCCATGTCCTTCTCGGCAAGGACTTTATCCTTATTGGTCAGGGCAGCATTATAGTTCTTCTCCTGCTCCATCCGGGCCATCTTGATGTCATTCTTATTCTTCTCTTCCAACTCCCTGGCACGCTTATGGAGTTCATCTTCAAATGCTTCATTCCTTACCTGGCTTAACAGCTCGGCATAACCTGACTCGTCTACCTGGAAAACTTCGCCACACTTGGGGCACTTGATCTCATGCATACTGATACGATCCTCCTGCTTCAAATCTTTATGGCCTAATTATAATCCATCCTGAAACCCGATATACGGCCAATAATCGGACCCATCGCCCGGCCCGCTGCGGGTTGCGAGCATGATTTGCGTTTGTTTTTGCCTTGTTTTCGATGGCGCAGAAGTTCAGTCAATAGTTCAGTCTACAGACGGAACAAAAGACTGAACTTTATAATATTTTCGCGATTGTTCAGTCAAAAGTTCAGTCTATAGACGGAACAAAAGACTGAACTTTTTGAGATTGAGCCCTTTAACTGAAATTGAACACTTTAACTAAGGCTGAACTCTTTAATATGAGCAGATCAGGCTCTTACTTATGTCTTCTCTTGTAATCCTCACGGACTTCGTCGAGCATCTCTTCTGAGCAGAAGGCTTCGTTCATCGCTCTCGCACTCTTGGCACTTCTTGCGCAGGAGACCATCTTGTTCATTACCTGGAAGTTAAGTGCTGTGCCCGCACTGTCGCATTCGTACCTTACGGCATGCTGTCTGTCTACGCCGAACCTGTCTGCAACGCCTACCGCATCGATGTTTGCGCCGAGGAAGATGAATTCCCAGTGATACTTTTCCTTCTGCTTTTCGATCATCTTTTTGACCTTGTCATAGGAATACTGTCTGCTGGAATTCTCCATGCCGTCTGTCGTTATGATGAAGAGTGTCTTCTCCGGAACGTCTTCTTCTCTTGCATACTTATGGACATTTCCGATGTGATGGATCGCGCCGCCTACTGCATCGAGAAGTGCTGTCGAACCTCTGACATAGTATTCCTTTTCCGTGATGGGGCTGATCTTATCGAGAGGGACTCTGTCGTGAAGGACATCCGTCTGCCCGTCGAAAAGCACTGTTGAGATCAATGCCTCGCCCTCTTCTTTTTTCTGCTTTTCGATCATGGAGTTGTAGCCTCCGATCGTGTCGCTTTCAAGACCGCTCATTGAGCCGCTTCTGTCCAGGATAAATACGATTTCCGTTAAACCTTTTTTCATTTTACTTTCCTCACTTTCTATCGCTATTCCTTTGCGAATGTTTGATCGTGAGTTCAGTATAGGATCATATGAGGGGTCAGGGGTCGCCTGTCAGGCGACATTTTCACGCGCCGAGCTGCGGCTGGTCGTGGTCGAAAAGCGCTCCGTTAATGAGCATAAGGTCATATATGCCGTGGTCTATCGAATACTCGATTATGAGATCGAATATGCTCGACGGCGAAAAGGCGTAGCCCGCACGTCTTAAAAAATCCCTGGTCTCGTCGAGATTAAGGCGGAGTGCCAGTGCGAACGCAACCGCGGTATTCTTTTTGGGCTGATAATTCTTGTTGCTTCTTATCTTCGAGAAAAGCTTCCTGTCGACATTTGCGCGCTTGTAAACTTCAGTGTCCGAATAACCTTTTTCGGTGATGAGCCTTAAGAGGCTCTCCTGCCAGGTCTCACCGATATTCTTAACCACATCATCAAGTGATCTTTTAGGGGCTGCACAGGCCTCGGATATTGACATGGCTGCCGGAGGCTCTACCATCTTTGCATTACTGCCGGTTGCAAAAAGTCCTCTGCGCTCATTTCTCAAACGCTCATTTCTCAAGCGTTCTTTGCGTGATCTTCTCTCACTATGGAAATCGGCGGATTCTTCTTCGCATGCGTCAAATGAAGGCATCTCCATTCTGTCTTCCATGACAGCTTCGCCGTACTCTTCTTCGATCTTTTCTTCAACGTAGTTTTCATCGATGAACCGGTCGACGCCTGCAAATATCTTGTCCGATAACGCGAACGATTCGCTGTCGAAAACAACGAGTGTGATATCCATCTCGTGATCTGCAAGAAAGCTGCCAAATACCGATGTCGCTATCAGGAGGGCATCAGGCTTCGGAAAGCCGTATGTGCCGGTCGCAAGGAGCGGGAATGCAATACTCTCAAGTTCTAATTCTGCCGCCTTGTTAAGACAGTTCTGATAACACTTTCTGACCGTCTCCTTCTCGCCGTAATCTCCGCCCTGCCAGATGGGACCTACGGTGTGGAAAATGTATTTCGCATCGAGATCAAAAGCGGGCGTAACTGCAACATCGCCTTCAGCGATCCTGCCGATCTTCTTGCGCTCTGCAAGGAGCTTTTCGGCGCCGGCGGCATTATAGACAGCACTGTCGGTTCCGGCAGAATAAACGGGCTCCGGATTTGCAGTGTTGACGATTGCGTCAGCTTTGATTTTCGTGATGTCATTACGGACGATCTTAAAAGACATATTGCACCTCTTGCCTCATATTATATCGCCAGGCGCTGATGTGACAAAGATGTAAGTATTGCGTAAGCAAAATCAATGGAGCGGGGGCTTTTGTTTTCATATACTCAAACTGTCATTCGAAATTGCCTTAATCTTAAGGAAATCTTAAGGAATTTGCCTCAACTATTTAAATGTATCTGTGTAATAATGTGTGCCGGGAGAGAAAATATGGAAACAATCAGGATTATAAATTTCATCATCACGGCCATCTTTGCCGTATGCTATTCATATCAATTCATTTACGTTCCTGTATCGCTCTGGATGCAGCACCGCGAAAAGAAGGCCAAAAAGGCTTCCCTGTCCAACGCTTCCGGCAATGCCGATAACGAGCTTTGCGAACGTAACCTCAAGAACTACGCAGTCCTCATATGCGCAAGAAACGAAGAAAACGTCATAGGCGACCTCATAGACAGCATCAACGGCCAGACATATAAGGGCGGAGTCACCACATTCGTTATGGCTGACAACTGCACCGACAACACATACGGCGTTGCCATCGCACACGGCGCAGTCGCTTACACCAGAAGATCAATTGACAAGATCGGCAAGGGCTATGCAATGGAAGCGCTTCTCGGCGAGATCAAAAAGGATTTCCCTTCAGGTTTTGACGGATATTTTGTTTTCGATGCCGACAACATCTTAGCGCCCGATTACATCGAAGAAATGCACAAGTGCCATCTTGAAGGCAACGAAGCCATTACTTCTTACCGCAACATCAAGAACTACGGCGACAACTGGGTCAGCGCAGGCTACGGTCTCTGGTTCTTAAGAGAGACAATGTACCTCAACTACGCACGCTGCAAGCTGGGCTCTTCGGCTGCGATCTCCGGCACGGGATTCTTCTTCTCTGATGCAGTCCTCAAGGACATCGGCGGATGGCCTTTCCACCTTCTTACGGAAGACATCGAATTCACGATCAACCGCGTCTGCAAAGGCCGCAAGATCGCATTCTGCAGAAGCGCCGTTTTCTACGACGAACAGCCCACGTCTTTAAGACAGTCTTTCAGACAGCGCATGCGCTGGGCAAGAGGCTACTTCCAGGTCTTCCATCACTATGGCAAGGCCCTCACTCGTGAGACTTTCCACGGTAATTTCGCGGCATTCGACATGGCAATGAACATCATGCCGGCATTCTTCCTTACCGCGACATCGATCGTCTGCAATCTTGCATACGGCATCATCGGCGCGGCAACGGGCGGCGACATCACGATCGCGCTCTGGTCAATGTGTGAGACTATCTTCAATGCATGCGCGCTCCTCATTGTCTTAGGCGGCATCACGACCGTCACGGAATGGAAGAACATCCACGCCGGTGTGGCAAGAAAGATCTTCTCGATCTTCACATTCCCGCTCTTCATGCTCACATACATTCCTGTCGCATTTGCTGCAATTTTCGTAAATCCCGGCTGGAAGCCGATCAAGCACAAGGCCACAACGTCTTCACTCATGACGGCTCAGGCCCGTGCGGAAACAAAAGAGAAAATCTCCTGACAGTCAATCGAATATAGAACGGGGGTGCCTTCCTTACCAGGCGCCCCCCGTATTTTTTTGTTTATTTTCGGATCGTAGAAGAGTGATGCTCCTTATTTTCCAGCGGTGGTTTGAGATAGTGATCCCTATTTTCTGTCTGAAACGAATAACGGCTGATCCTTATTTTCGAGCGGTGGTCTGAGATGGCGATCCTTATTTTCGAGCCGTGGAAGAACAGCTGCCAACACCGTGCTTCTTCATGCATTCGGCGCAGTTACCGCAGCACGGGCTCGTCTTCTTACGCCTGACTGCAAGCACGACCGCTCCAACCAGGACCGCCGCGATTACCGCTAACAGAATATAATCTACAGGTCTCATACAAGTCCTCCCGTGCATGCCAGCACGATGATCCTGAACAGGAAGCTTACGATCCACGCGAGGATGCACTGCCATGCGACGACTGCGACTGACCACTTCCAGCCGAGCTCACGCTTTACGGATGCGATAGCCGCAACGCAGGGCGTGTACAAAAGGCTGAAAATCAGGAGCGTAGCTGCCTCGACCGTGCCAAGCACCGCACTGATTCCGCCCTCGGCTCCGAAAAGGACTTCGAGCACGGAAACGACGCTTTCCTTCGCCATGAATCCGCTGATGAGTGACGTCGTGATCCTCCAGTCACCAAGGCCAAGAGGCTTCATTACCGGTGAGATAAAGCCTGAGATCAGGGCCATTATTGACTGCGACGAATCATCCACGAGATTGAATCTTGTGTCAAAACTCTGCAACGCCCATACGACAACAGTCGCGACGAGGATTACCGAGAAAGCTTTCTGCAGGAAGTCCTTTGCCTTCTCCCACATGAGCTGTGCCGTGCTTCTTAAAGACGGCAGTCTGTAGTTCGGGAGCTCCATTACGAAAGGAGCTGCCTCGCCCTTGAACAATACTTTTTTGTAAACGAACGCGATGAGGATCCCGATGATTATGCTGAGCACATAAAGTCCAATCATGATGAGTCCGCCCTTGCCCGGGAAGAATGAGCTTACGAAGAAAGCGTAGATCGGAAGCTTTGCCGTGCAGCTCATGAATGGCGTTAAGAGTATCGTCATCTTACGGTCCCTGTCGGAAGGAAGCGTTCTTGTGGACATGACCGCGGGAACCGTGCATCCGAAGCCGATAAGAAGCGGCACGATCGATCTTCCCGACAGTCCGATCTTGCGGAGGATCTTGTCCATGAAGAATGCGATCCTGGCAATGTATCCGCTGTCTTCCAAAAGCGACAGGAAGAAGAACATTACAACAACGATAGGCAGGAAGCTCAATACGCTTCCGACACCCTCGAAAATACCATCGATAATGAGGCTGTGAATTACATCATTAACATGCGCATTCGTGAGCGCCTGTTCAGTCACGGCTGTCAGTTCTTCGATGCCCAGTTCGAGCAGCCACTGAAGGAACGCGCCGATAACATTGAATGTCAGGAAGAATACCAGCCCCATGATCAGGATGAAGATCGGGATTGCTGTAAACTTGCCCGTTAAGATCCTGTCGACCTTCTCGCTTCTCTCACGTTCCCTGTTCTGCACAGGCTTTGTAACGCACTGGCTGACAAGCTGCATTATGTACGTAAATCTCATATCTGCAACAGCTGCAGCGGGATCGAGTCCGGACTTCTTTTCGACCTTGACCCTGATGTGCTCAAGAAGGCCCTGTTCGTTCTCATCAAGACCTAACTGGCTTAAGATCAGCTCGTCTCCCTCAAGCGCTTTGCATGCCGCAAACCTGAGCGGAAGTCCGGTGTTTTTCGCCTTCTCCTCAATGAGGTGCTCGACCGCGTGGATCGAGCTGTGAATGGGACTGTCGGGTGCGCAGAAATCCTGCTCGAGAGGCTTTTCGCAATATTTCGCAATATGAAGTGCGTGGGTAATAAGCTCATCGATACCCTGGTTTTTCGCAGCGCTGATCGGAACGACCGGCACACCCAGGATCTGCTCCATGAGGTTGATGTCAACGGAACCGCCGTTACCGGTCAGCTCGTCCATCATGTTGAGCGCGACAACGACCGGCCTGTCAGTCTCCAGAAGCTGCATCGTCAGATACAGATTGCGCTCAATGTTCGTGGAATCAACGATATTGATTATCGCGTCAGGCTTGTTGTCGAGCACGAAATCTCTCGACACGATCTCCTCTTTTGAATAAGGCGACATCGAATAAATGCCGGGAAGGTCCGTGATCACAGTCTTGGGATTGCCAATTATCGCACCGTCCTTGCGGTCGACCGTAACGCCCGGGAAATTTCCCACGTGCTGGTTTGAACCCGTGAGCCTGTTGAAAAGCGTCGTCTTTCCGCTGTTCTGGTTGCCTACCAGTGCGAAAGAAAGTACGTGGTCATCCGGCAGCGGATTCTCAGTCTTCTTATCGTGGTGGACACCCGGCTCACCTAAGTTCGGGTGCGCAACATTCGCCTTGTCCTTGCGCTTCTCTTTGGCCGTATCTTCAGTCTTGGCTGTATCTTCAGCCTTTGCCGCGCTCTCTGTAATCGTGATCTTCTCCGCGTCGTCCAGTCTTAAAGACAGTTCATAACCGTGGATCCTGACCTCAACCGGGTCTCCCATCGGCGCAAACTTAACGATCGTGATCTCCGCGCCGGGAATGATTCCCATATCGAGAAAATGCTGGCGCAGCGCCCCTTCGCCGCCAACCGATACTACTCTGCAACTCTGCCCTGCTTTGAGTTCTCTTAAAGTCATAATGTGCTCCCGTCCATCGCTAATGCCTGCTCAAGTCCTGACATCGGGCCCAGTCCGGCATGGCATTAACGCCTTCTGATCTATTTTCGACTTTATTATAGACGGGTGCTTCTGTTAGTGATATTGACAGTTAGCACAATCTAACTTTGAGTTGATTCCCCCTATTTTTATACAGTTAGAACAAACTAACTTCTGCGGCACGCATTTCCTTGTTTTTTCAGCAGATGCTTCGGTTTTTACAGCAGGTACTTCTGTTTTACAGCAGGTACTTCCGGATCTTCTCCTCGACAACTTTTGTATTCAGCGGCTTGTTGCCCGTCTCCATGGTAATGATCAGCTTCGTCTCATCGAAGTCCGGCTCCAGAGCATACTTATCCAGCTTGTCCTTGTTATTATCCATGTACTCCTCATCACCCATCTTGCCCAGATGCTCCCAGTAGTACTCTTTTCTCAGCCTCACATTCATGCAATTGAAATCCGGCGCCGCGAAAATGACCCCTCCGCTATACACCGGGAACTCGCACCTGTACGGAATGTTGTACCTGAAAAGCGCATCAGCGATCAGTATCTCCGACTTCGACCTCACACGCTCGCCCTTTGCCGTATAGTATTCAGAAGTATTTTCCTTGAACGGCGGCCTCGTATACGGCACGCTCATCCACCGCTTTACGTATTCCTCATCACTTATGAATTCGGGTGTGACCAGGAGCTTTCTAGTACTGTTAAGCTTCTCGTAAACCTGCTTTGCCGCATCAGGGTCAAAGTCCTTAAGGAACCTGTCGATTGTTTTCTGCTGCTGCTTCAGCACCTCGAGCAGCTTGATGTCGTAGTCTTTTTGGGCAAGCCTGGAGGGAAGGGATTGGTTGTTACATGAAATGTAAGTGCCCGGTTTTTCATTGGGCATTATTGTATGGTAGAACTGTTTATGGTTATGACTCTTCGTTATGCGGAGAAACCCTGGCGGAGCAGCATTGATTCTTTTATTCAGCCTGATCATAAGCTTTTCTATTCTATACTTACGGACCTCAAGATCTTTTCGGAGGTCTTCAGCATTTATCAAGTCGTAATTGTGATCCATAATGACCCTTACCCTTTCTGGTGCTTTATACCTTTACGTACCTATAACCGAAAAATGCCTTTCAGGTACGTAAAATCCCCAGGAAAAATGCATTTTTGAACCTGGGAAAGCTTCAATTTACGTACCTAAAAGCAAAAAACTCGTTTTAGGTACGTAAACAAATCTCGAAAATCCACTCAAAAGCTTTGAGTTTACGTACCTATTTTGAAAATAGGCTCTTTAGGTACGTAAGATTGTTCGCTTCAACTGCAAGTTCGGTGAAAAATTACGTACCTAAAAGTCATAAAGTCATTTCAGGTACGTAAAACAACTCCAACATTACCCGCACTATAAAAGCGCGCTCGGGAAACTTCAATAGATTTGGAGCAGATTGAGACTTTGGACCAAAAATTGAGACTAGTCTCAACTTTTCAAACGCGCTTGTCTATTGATATTTATTATCAATGTTGTAGCATTAAGTATCTGATCAAGAGAGGTATAACATGGACAAGAAAACTATAGTTACAGGCGCGAATCCGTACATGCCGCTTTGGGAGCACGTTCCCGATGGCGAGCCGAGAGTATTTACTTATAACGGCGAGACCCGCATTTATCTTTACGGATCGCACGATACCAAGAAGACTGACTACTGCGGACCTGATTATGTTGTATGGTCTGCGCCCGTGGATGACCTCACGAACTGGACATGCCACGGTGTTTGCTACACGGCTTCTGACGGGGGCGACCTTTATGCACCCGACGTTGTCCAGAAGGGCGATACGTTCTATATGTATGCTGCGGAGAACAGGGGTTCTTCGATCATGCTCGTGACTTCTAAATGCCCGTGGGGTCCTTTCACCAATCCCGTTAAGACTGAGCTCGGATTCGATCCGGGCATCCTCGTTGATGACGACGGCAAGGTCTATGCGTTCTGGGGTTTCTGCGAGTGCCATGCGGCTGAGCTTAATGACGACATGGCTACGATCAAAAAGGAGACTATAAGGAATCACATCATTGGTCACTCGAAGCCTTTCTGGATCAAGGAAGATGACGGACACGTTATTCCCGAGGACGGTTTCTTTGAGGCGTCCAGCCCGCGAAAAGTCAACGGCAAGTATGTTTTCGTTTACTCAAAGCGCTATGAATACCGCAAGCCTGAGCTGGGCGTAATGGGAAGCTGCAATGGTTTCTTGAGCTACAAGTGGAGCGATTCTCCTCTTGGTGATTACAAGGAAGGCGGCGACATCAGCTTCAATGGCGGTGAGATAATCACGGGACCTGACGGCGACGGCATCATGACATATCAGTGGGGCAACAATCACGGTTCACTGATGAAGATCAATGACCAGTGGTATGTTTTCTATCACAGGCAGACGGGCTGCGACGAATACGCAAGACAGGCAATGGTCGAGCCGGTTGACGTTGCTGTCGGCAAGGATGGAAAGATCTATATCGGAAAGATCGAATACGAGGACGGCGAGCCTGTTAAGTCTGATGTTGTCGACATGACTTCACAGGGCTTCTATAAGGACGGACTTGATGCTTTCGCGATCATATCTGCAGGCTACACATGCCACATGTACGACGGTACCGGAAAGCACAATTATCTTGATAACGCTGAGGGTACTAACAAGGATGTAAGGCGTGCTCACATTAAACCTGTTTATGAGGGCAATTCCGCGCCTGTTGTTGATATCCAGAGCGGTGCGACGATCGGTTTCAGATATCTGAACTTCGGAAGCGAGGGCGCAACTAAGGCTACTATCAACGGCGAGTTCCCGAAGGGATTCAAGGTAAGCATCAGGCTTGATTCTTACGATGGCAAAGTTGTTGCAACGAAGGCGGCTGAAGAGGATATCAAAGAGATCGTTTTCGGGCTTGACGGGAAGATCACGGGAAAGCATGCCGTATACTTTGAGTTCGTAACGGAGAATGGCGAGACGAGAGCTGTTTTCGATACATTCACGTTTGATTGACGGTTTCTGATTGGATTTATCAAAAATCTGTGATATTCTGTCGGTACATTTTTTGCGGAGGCGGATTATGAAAACACGGATTACCAAGATAGTAAGTATCATTTCAATACTGTCCATCTTGTGCCTGATGGTTGCATCATGCGGCTCAAATTCCAAGCCGGCTTATTTGCTGATGTGCGGAGAAGATAACGGACTGGTTGCTGCATACAGAGCTTACTTTTCGCTCGACGGTACAACAGTAAAGAAGATAAACGAAGACCATTTTAACAATCTTGTGGCAAGAAGCGACGATTATACGTTGATCAATCAGACCACTTATGGTTTTACGGCTGAAGCGAAGTCCAGCAACGCTTCAAAGTGGGTATTTACGGAAAGCCCGTACGATAAGGAAACTTATGATGTAGATCAGCTCATCAAGTATCTGAAAAAGATGGATGTATACTACACCGGTGACATCGAGATTCAGATTGCAACGTTTGATTCTTATACTATTATCGAAGTCTGGAACGTTGACGAACGGACAATTACCGACATCACTACAGCAGCTTTCAAAGGCAACACTATGGTAGACCTCCAAAACGGAGCATCACTGGAATCGCTTTGGAAAGTTTACAAGCTTGAGTGATCGGACTTGAGTGATCGGACTTATGTAATCCGGACCGGACAGAATAAGACTTTATCAGCCCTCAGTTTTGGGGGCTGTTTCTTTGTCTTTTTCAAAAGCGACAAGGCCGATCTTTGTGGGATGGTCGATGAGGATGACGTCCTTGTCCTTAGTGTCATAGCGCAGGAGCATTGATGTGATAAGGATGTCGCCTGAGCCTCCGATGATCTGGAGCACTGCGATCGCGAGAACCACCCAGCTGCCGACGAAGATGGATACGATGCCGAGCACGACACCGAGGATCGTCATGGGCATCATAGAGCCTAAGATATACATTTTCTTAGTGAGCGTTGATTTGCATGTGCAGTAAGGCGTGAGGGTCTCTTTCTGGAAACCGAACTCGATGTCCTTGGAACCGTTCTCAGCGCCGATGGTCCAGAACCACCCGTGGATCTTCTCGTGAACGACGGCAAGAAGACCTGTTGCGACCATGATTATCGCGAGCTTAACGAAATACATGACAGGGTTTTCATTGATCGCCGAGTCGATATTAAAGAACCCGTTTTTGAGGATGAACCCGCCGACTACCAGAAGCACAAAAGGGAGCGTCAAAAGGATGCCGACAAAGTTGGCCTTAAGAACAGTTGTGATGATGTCCTTGCGCTTATAACCTTTTGCAAGGATCTCTTTTTCTTTCTCATCGAAAAATTCCTGACGCTTGATCTCTGCAGGTGTAAGAACGTGTCCGTCGCCGTTGGTCTGCTTCTTGGATTTCTTCTTGTCATCCACGCCTTTTAACTGCTCAAGCATCTCCTGATTCTTCCCGTTGTCGCTCATTTATAACTCCTGATTAATGTATCTGTTTCAAAACAACAGGCACGATTGTATCATCTAACTTTGATGTTTGCGAATTTGCAGGCGGGTGGGGGATGGCGTTTTGTTATTTTTGGCTCAAAAAAGCCCTCGAAAATAACAAAAAACGGCCATTCTTTGTTATTTTTCGCCCCCCCTGAAAAATGAAAAAATAACAAACGTCCGGGAGATGTGCAATTGTTGGCTCAAAAAACGGCAAACAATTGCATAAATCGGCCTTTTTTTGCAACTGTTGGCCCCAAAAATGATCAACAATTGCACACGCCAATAAAAAAGGATGCCTCATCGCTGAAGCATCCTCTTGGGTTTTAGATTAAAACAACTTTACTCCGCCGTGGTCTCTGTAGTCTCTGTGGTCTCGTCCGTTCCGGCAGTTTCTGTCTCAGTAGTTTCCGTCGTCTCTGAAGTCTCAGTGGTTTCAGTAGTCGTGGCGGGTGCGGCGTTTTCAGAAGGCACACTGTCAGCGTTAAGGCATGTGCATCTTGAATCTGTATTTACAGAGATATGGATGTCTCCCCTGTCACGTCTGTCGCGCAGGATGCTGATGATCGCCTGGTTATCGACGGGCGCTTCGAGTTCGGAATGAACGGGCTCCTTGTCCTCGAAAATGCTTCCCGGCAGATATGCGCAGTGGCTTGAGATAACGATGCGGTATGTCTCGTCAGTGCCGGTGAGATCGACCTTTGATCCGCTCTTCAATGTGATGCTGACGATCTCAATGTCGGGGTTTTCGACAGTGCCGTTGTTGTTGTACTCAAATGTGAGGCCTGATACCTGGTCGCCATATTCGGGATTCGTGAAGCCGTCGATGAGGAGCTGGACGAGTTCCTGACCTGAAACGTCGTAGATCAGCCAGTGTTCGTTATAGGGTGTGAGTGAATAGATGTCGCCGACGGAGATCTCGTTGATGCCGCCGTCTTCAACCTCGAAGTCAGTGCAGATCCCACCTGAATATGTGAATGCCGCATCGACGCCGTCTTCCATTGTGTATGAGAGCATAAGGCCGGTTACGAAGTTGCCGCCAGTTGTCGATCTGTTGTCGACAAGGCCGTCGTGCTCAATGTTAACGTCTGTGTAACCAAGAGCTTCATTCATCTGCTCACTTATTGCATCCCATGAATCGTGTGAGAGCTTCAGGACGTCAGATGCGAACATGCCTGCATTTGCAGACGTATCGTAGAGGCGCTCGGGAGTGTCGATGATGGAGGTGTACTTGGGATTCTCGATCGTAACGGTGCCGTCGGATGCTATGACGAGGGTTGCGCTGGCGTAGCCTGAAGCATTTTCGCCGCCTTCGACATAAGCAATTCCGTTGTCTGCAACACCAAAGATTCCGTTGTTTGCACCTGCGCCTGCAACGAGGTCAACTTCGCCTTCGCCAAGTGCTGCTGCAAGTTCAGCAGGGTCGGAATGAGTTACGACGATGGTGGCGTCAGGCTTCTCGCCTTCCTTGATGTCCTTGATGCGTGCGGAGAACTCTTCGAGGTCAGCGTGGATCTCGTAGTCTTGGAAATCCTCAGATAAGATCTCGTCTGAAAAATCGGGAATATAACCGATCAGCGCGATGCGGCAGCCGGCCTTTTCGACGATGACGTAATCTTTTGTAAAGAGAGTTCTTGAGTGGTTGTTCGAATAGCAGATGTCGGCGCAGATGACCGGAACATCAGGGTCGCCGGTGTAGTCGCCGAACTCGTATGCGGGAACCGTGCAGAAAGTGTCTGCCGCGTATTCTGAAATGTCAGCGGAAAAGTCACTGTGTCCGAGAGATACCGCGTCGTATCCCATGAGGCCGACCGCAGCTCTCAGCGCAGCGCCGCCCGTATAGTCGGACACTGGTGTGCCGGCATAGATGTCGCCGCCGTCGATGAGAATGACGTCGTCAAAATCTTCGGACTCGCGTGCGTTCTCGACGACCTTTGCAACATATGCAAGTCTGTACTCGAATGTCTCAGGATCGCCGCTTGTCGTGTTCATGAGATATCCGTTGATGTCTGCCGTCTCGAAAAGCGCGATTCTCTTGGGAGCGACATACACGGGTTCTGTCTCGGAAGTCTGAGTAGTGGACTCCATCGCAGAGCTTTCCTGTGAAGCAATCTCAGCCTGGAGCGGGTCTTTATAGACCGTAACTACGACAAAGACCAGACCTGCGATCAGGAGAAGCAGGACCAATACTGCCAGTACTGCTCCGAGATTTCTGGATGATTTATTCATGTTCTACCTCTTTAACTTAGTTTATCCCCTGTGCACGTTTTGTTCGTACACACCTGACCAAGTATACCAATAAGAGCGCAGAAGCGAAAATAATTCCTGCGGGATATGCGATTGCCGAAGACAGCTTAAAGCCTTCAGGAGCCATGAGAATATAGGTCAGGGTTACCGCACTCATGAAGGTTGCGGGAATCGCCGTGATAATGCTTGAAGCTTTGTGCTTGCCGTTACGCAGGAGATATGCGGTCGCAACCCAGAGCGAGATCATGGCGAGCGTCTGGTTGCTCCACGAGAAGTATCTCCAGAGGACATTGAAATCGAGCTGCGTGAGAACCGCGCCGACAGCCAGGAGAGGTATCGTGATAAGGAGTCTGTTGCGGATCTTCTTCTGATCGAGCTTTGTCCATTCGGCAAGTATGAGTCTCGCGCTTCTGAATGCAGTGTCACCTGATGTGATCGGGCATACGACAACGCCGATTATCGCAAGTACTCCGCCTACAGACCCGAGCATTGTCTGGCTGATCTCATATACTGTTCCGGACTGTCCGATGTCTGACAAAGCATCACCCAGCATCTGAGTTCCGTCGTAGAAAGCAACACCTGCTGCAGCCCAAACAAGAGCGATGACCGCTTCGATTATCATGGCGCCGTAAAAGACGGTCCTGCCGTTCTTTTCGGACTTTATGCACTTGGCCATCATAGGCGACTGCGTTGCGTGGAATCCTGATATCGCTCCGCATGCAACCGTGATGAACATGAACGGCCATATAGGAAGATCATCGGGATGGAGATTTTCCAAAGAGATCTCAGGGATCGTGTACTGCGGAAAGACCATCATCGCACCCGCAATGCTTACGGCCATGACGATCAGGATGACTCCGAATATGGGATAGAGCTTGCCGATCACCTTGTCGATCGGAAGGAGCGTTGCCGCGATATAGTAAATGAGGATAACGATTATCCAGAATGTCTCGCCAAGTGATGCGGGCGTGAGTCTTGCAATGAGCGAAGCAGGAGAATTCACGAAGACCGTTCCGGTCAAAAGGAGCAGAAGGATCGAGAAAATCCTCATCAAATAAAGTGCGGGTTTTCCGAGATAGATTCCGGAGAGTTCGGCGATAGATGCTCCGCCGTGACGCTCTGAGATCATGCCACTCATGTAGTCATGAACTGCGCCTCCCAGGATAGAACCGAATACGATCCATAAGAATACGACTGGTCCGAAGCATGCGCCCATCAGCGCGCCGAAGATAGGTCCCGTTCCTGCAATATTCAGAAGCTGGATAAGAAGTGCTTTCCATGTCTTCACAGGCATGCAGTCAACACCGTCATTAATCTCAATGGCAGGAGTCTTGCGGTCATCCGGTCCGAAGATCTTTTCGACCACTTTTCCATAGGTAAAAAAGCCTATGAGAAGCACGAGCAATGCAACGAGAAATGAGATCATGTCTGTTCCCCGGTTCTGTAGGATATTTTCATCTTACATCACGGGAATTTTGCAGGTGTTTACTCAGTGTTAATTTTCTTAGACAAAACCTTTACTTTATTTCAGGCATTTTCGATCCATGTCATATACTTATCGAGCGTTTTGCTCTCGTTGCGCTCGAAAAGAAAATAACCCGCCGTATACCATGAATGCGTATTTCTCTTATCTTCGACCTCATAGATCTCACAGCTGTTGCCGACCATCTCAGCCTTGCCGGCAAGATCTTCCGCGCACTCAAATTCAACAAGACCGTCGTGCCTGCTCTGTATAAGCAGCATCGGAATGTGATTCTTTGTCATGAGCGACCACGGCTCCGCTTCCGTGCGGTCATAGCCCTTTTCGAAAAGCATTCCCAGAAGCATTTTAAGCGTCACGGACTGGCTCTTCCTGAAGCTGTACGGACCTCCGACGCCTATGTATCCGATGACGTTAGAGACATCGACTTTATATTCATCCTGAACCTTTTTGCTGTAGCAGAGAATAGATGAAAGATGCGCGCCGGCGGAAGGTCCGGATACGATCACTTTCGATGTGTCGATGCCCTTGTCATTCAGATATTTTATTGCCACATTATAAGCGTTGCAGACATCTATAATCTGCGCCGGATATTTATTCTTCGGCGACAGTCTGTATCCTATTGAGACGAAGCGGTATCCTGCCCTTGCCATATACTGTCCGACGTAGTCAAAGAACTTGGGGTTTCCCGCATTCCAGCCGCCGCCGTGAATCCATATGACTATCTTGTCACTCACTCTTTCCTTCGGCTCATAGTACAGAAAATACTGTTCTTTATCTGTCCCATAATCCACGCGTTCAGGCGTCAATTCCTTCTTCGTTTTGAAAAGCAGCCTGAAGTAGATCGGATAATAACTTAAGTTTTCTCTGATGTAATCGATCACTTTGTGAACTCCCTTATTTCCCTTATCCATTGTTCAGGCTTAAAGCACGCAAGTTCAGCATGCGCGAGACCGTCAAAGCTTCTTATCTCCATCTTCGGATTCATTTCTTTCATCTTAAGCGCGCCTTTTTTTGAGACCGATTCATTTCCCTTTGTGCCATGCATGAAAAGTATCCTCATGTCGTCCGGATACTTAATGAATTCAAACGGCTTGAATACAGTATCGATAATGTTGTCTATTGTCTCAACGTTCATATTGTCTGCGATCTTCAGGAACTCTTCCCAGTATTCTCCGGGGAGTAAATTTACCTCAAAAGATGCTTTTATTTTCGGGTCGCGCGCTTTTGATTTGCTTAAGATGCTCTTGTAATTGCTCTTCATTATGCCTTTGAAAAGGCTATTTGCCTTCATGAGCGGCGCGCCGTCTATAACGAGATTTTCGATCTTTATGGAAGTGCTTTTCGCAAGTTCAGATACGATCCTTCCGCCCATCGACAGCCCTGCTAAAAGATACACTTTCCCGTTCAGTTCGCTGCTGATAAATCCTTCTAACTTTTTCACCTCGTCATCAACACTTATGAACGTGCTCGCCTCATCTTCTGTGTGACCGTCTAATTCCGGCACGATCACATAATGTTCTCCCGCGTATGCCTGTACCGCCTTGTTCCAGCTGCTATACGGCATGAACATTCCGTGGATGAATATCACTGCACTGTTTTCCTTATTCCCGTATGTGTGGAAAATCATTTCCTTATACCTTCCTTTTATTCCTTTTTTGACCTTTTCTTATGCCCTTTTCTTATGCCTTTTCTTATGCCCTTTTCTTATGCCTTTTTCTTATGCTTTTCCGCCCATCATGAGGATCACGGACTTCGCGAGATTTTTAAACATGTCTTCAGGCTTGTACTTGCCTTCAATATGCGGAACCTTAAAACATTCCGAGAGCACGTATCCTGTCTGGATGCCGTGGTAATTTACGATCATGAACTGGATGATCTCATCGATTGAAGTCTTTGGTTTTAACTTGTTCTTCTTTACGATCTCTTTGAGGAATTTCTCGGTTGCCACGGTCGCATAAAGCAACGGGCTCTGCTCATCTTTTCCGAGCCTTTGCGCGATGCTCATCGCTCTTTCAGGATCAGTCATCGCGAGCATGTCGCTGTAGATCGATACCTTAAGAAGATCTGTTCCGACTTCCTTCATATAGTCAGCCTGCATTGCACAGATCTCGTAAATCGTCTTCTCCCATTTGTCCGTCTTCGCCCTGCTCAATATCGCATCAAGTTTATCGTCGATCTTTTTGTTCTCATTGATCGTGATGACGAGGTCCTTCAAGACTTCATCGAGATCTTTGTAATACCTGTATACGACCCCGTGCGAAAAGCCCGTCTCCTCTATGATATCCTTCATCTCAACAGATGAGATCGGCTTTCTGGTGCACACGCGGTATGCCGCATCGACTATCTCTTTGCGTTTGTTCTTGTAGTATTCTTCACTGACTTTGGGCATGTGTTTCCTCCGCCTTGCGCTGCATCTTGTTCTGCGCCTTTGTAAAAATGACACGGTGTCATTTTAGTACAGGGGAAGCGGTTTGTCAAAGGGGGAGGATTTTCGAGGGTGGCCGGCTGATTTAAGCTCTTTCAACACGCACCTGACTATATACCCCCAGGGGGTATGCGAATTTTTAAAATCAAAAAATTACCTACTAAAATCGAAAAATCGAAATTTAGTAGGTAATTTCTATTCCCATATCCACTTGAAAAACGCTTTTTAGAGCCCGAAAGGCCTTTTCGGGCACGGAGAAACCAAGATAACAGTCCAAAGAACCGCTTTTCGAGCTCAAAACAGACAAATTAAGGGCTATATACCCCCTCCCCCTTACCTACTAAAATCGAAAAATCGAAATTTAGTAGGTAAATTTCCATTAAGGAGGGTGTTCAGAAATCCGGAAGGATCAGATCTTGGTCTGGCCTTCGCGGTAGCGGCCGAAGAAGATGCCGTCGTCGATGAATTTGTCCGCATCAGATACCCAGACCGGGAACGAGCCTGTACTCAAAGCTGTCTGGCCGTTTAACATGCCCGTGTGGAAAGGCAGGTGGCGGAACTGGCGCAAGACGAGTTCCATGCGCGTGAAGCGGCAGTTCTCGGGATGCTCATAGAGCATGTCATCTGTGAGCGAATCAAGGTAAGACAAGGTCTTCTTCTCGACGTGATCGAGATACTCAAGAAGCTGCTCGTCAGAGAGCACGACAGATGTCGGATTGTCAGGGTTGTCCATGCCTTCTTCGTGGAAGGAGGGCTCTTCATAAACATTGGGATTGATGAACCACTTGTCTGCGGAGTGAAGCGCGTGGTAGACCCAGCGCCAGCAGGGCGCGCCGCAGATGATTGCATCTCTGTCGTATGTCTTTATTGATGTCCTTATGTTGATGAAGTTAGGGACAACTGCAGTTTTGATTATCATTACTAAGTCATTCATTTTCGATACCTCCGAAAAAAGTTGGTGTATAGTGCTTGAGTTTTACCAGATTATGAACCTGTGAAGTCATATTTTCTAACGCCGAGCATCCAGAACTTGTAGCTCAAGTAGACGAACACGAGGCCGTACAAAGGCGAGATCCATGACAGCAGCGGGACATTGTCCGGAGTCAGGATGACGAGGCTCGGGTAGAAGGCGATGAACGCGATCGGGATGATGAACGTAAAGATGATCTTGAAGATCCCTTCGAAGATCGACGACGGGTATTTCGCGAAATCCTTGAAGCGGAACATGATGACCATTACGTAGCCGGAGCCCTTGATCCAGAAGCATGTTGCGGCTGCAAAGTTCATCAGGGCGATCATGAACAGGGACGCAGTCAGCAGGAACACGATAAGCTTCAGGATGATGAGAGGCGTTACCGGGATGCCGATCTTGATCCATGCGTAAATGATCGTGCCGATACCGAAGGCGAGCTGGCCCAGGCCTTTGACGTCAAACACTTCAGAGATGAAGTAGAAGAACACGTTGACCGGCCTGAAGCAGTACTTGATGAAGTCGCCGCTCTGGACCATGAAACGCAGGTTCCAGTTGTTGTCGAAGAAGCACTGGACTGGTGTCAGTGCGACCAGCGAAAAACCGTACAGGAACAGCATGTGGTGGTAGTCCCAGCCGTTGATCGTAGGAAAGTTGTGGAACAGGATCATGAAGGTGACAAAACCTGACAGATTCGTCATTATCATGCCGAACGTCGAGATGACGAAATCCGCACGGTAGCTCATCTTGCTCTTCAGGTCCTGAACGAGAATCTTGCGGTACATTCTCGCGTAAAATCTCAGTCCTCTTTTGCGCATGTCAGCCTCCATTCACGGTGACTTTCTTCACCGCACAATTCCAGAATAAGTTGCCCGCGACCGTAAGCACGACGAGCCATATGAGCTGCAGTCCGAAAAGCTGCAGCAGGCCCTGCCAGCTGTCAGATCCGCTCTTGCCGAGCAGGATCGAGAGCGGTATGTCGTAGACTGCTCTGAAAGGCAGATACGATACGATGATCCTCGCCTTCTCAGGGAAGAAAGCCAGAGGGATCGTAGCACCTGACAACAGCAATACGATCGTTTCCTTTACGATGTTGATGCCCCACGTTGATTCTGTGAAAAGACATATCGGAGCGACCAGCATCTCGATGTTGTAGTTAATGATGAGCGCGAAAATCGTTGCGATCAGGAACCATACCAGGTTAAGACCCATAGGTATTGCGCCCTTGGTGACGATCATGACGACGATGAATGTCGGGATGAAGGTCAGGACGAACTGGACGACGTGGTTGCCCGTGTACGACCAGAAAGTGTATTTGCGGAACCTCATCGGTTTAAGCAGGTCCAAAACTATCTTGCCCGACTGGATGGATCTGCTCATGTCCCAGACGACGAACATTTCCAGGAAGTTGAACAACGCGGTCGCGAGGATCAGGTAGATCATGGTGTCGTTGAAGGTCATGCCGTTTACGACGTCGGTGCCTGATGAATCGTAGATGGCTTTCCAGAGGTAGTAAACGAGAACCAGGTAGATCAGGTTCGCGAAGAGAGTAACAAAGATGCCGAGTCTGAAATGCAGTGACTCCATTATCCCGGCCCTTGTTATTGATAACAGCCTTTTGGGATTCATTTTGTACCCCCTTCGTAGATCTTCTTGATGACTTCCTCTGTGGAGATCTCAAGGATCTTAACGTCCTTTATCTTCTTTTCCTTCTGCTTTTCCATGATGACATCCATGACATCCGTGGTCTTCTCGTCGATCAGGTATTCTTCCCACGAATCGTCAGCGAGCTTGAGCTTCAAGGTCCTGTAAGAACCGAAATAGTTCTTCAGGTGATCGATGTCGTTGTCGTAGATCTTCGTACCCTTGTCGATGATGACGATCCTCTTGCAAAGCGCATCGACGTCGCCCATGTCGTGGGTGGTGAGGATTACGGTTGTATTTTTCTCTTTATTAAGACCGAGAATGAGTTCCCTGATCTTTGCCTTCATTGAGACGTCGAGACCGATCGTGGGCTCATCGAGAAATACGATCGCCGGATTATGCAGGAACGCAGCGAGAATGTCGCTTAATGTCCTCTGGCCCAGAGACATCTGTCTTACGGGCTTGTGCAGGATCGGCTCGATGTCGACGAGAGAGCGGTAAAGCTCGATCATTTCCTCATATTCCTTCTGCGGAACCATGTAGAGATCGCGAAGGAGCTTAAACGATTCGATCAGCGGGAGCGACCACCAGAGCTGGCTTCGCTGTCCGAAAACAACGCCGATGTTCTCGCAGTTTTCCGTCCTGTTCTTATAAGGGACTTTGCCGTTGACGAGTATCTCACCTGATGTCGGCTCAAGAACGCCAGTCATCATCTTGATCGTGGTGGACTTGCCTGCGCCGTTAGGACCTAAGTATCCGATGATCTCTCCCCTGTTAACCGTAAGCGTTACGTCTTTTACCGCGGAGACAGTTTTGTAGTCTCTCGAAAACAAGTCCCTTATGCTTCCCTTAAGGCCTTCATGGCGGTTGAGCACCTTGAAGTCTTTGCATACGTTAGTCATTATTACTGCTTCGTTGCTCATATGAAATTTCCTCTTCCTTTTTTGTTTGATTGCAAGTATATTGTGAGAAAGCATGCAAAAACAGTGCATAAGTGTCTTGTTTTTATAACTATCTTCCACGTAAATGGAATATTGTTATAGTTTTCGGGATTTTGGAGAAATATTGTTATGAAAAAAGAAGTGATGGGGCTCATCGTAAAGCGTGATGACGGTTCAGAGATAATAAACTACGACGATCCGAACTTTCCTTCGTATATCTACGATGGCTGGATCGCGCCCAAAGTCACATGGGAAGGCGTGCCGCACTACCACGAAGACATTGAGATCATGACCATTAAAGAAGGCAAGGTCGCCTACTTCGTAAACGGCAGGGAATTACTGCTCAACGCCGGCGATACGATAGTCGTAAACTCCAACCAGATCCACTACAACCTATGCGTGGGTGAGGTTGCAAAGTATGTCATCGCGATAATCAATCCGCGCATTCTTGCAAACTCGGTTGCAGTCGAGATGCAGGCTATAAAGCCCATCACCGAAAATCCCGACATCCCTTATTTGAGATTCCGTTATATAAACGAATATACGGAACAGATAAGAGGCCTTGTTTATGACCTTCCCAAAATAAGGCACGATCCGTTTGCGATCACGATGCAGTTCTATCAGATATGGGACATCATCAGAAAACAGGCCGATTATCTGGGCGCGACAAAAGAAGAGACAGTGTCAGACCCCAGGATGCAGCCGTTCAAGACGATGATGCATTTCATATCCAATAATTACCAGGAACAGATCACTCTGGGCGACATCGCGGCAAGCGGCAACGTCAGCAAGTCCTTGTGCAACACGCTTTTCCACCAGTATGTAGGCGAATCACCGATCAATTACCTGATGCACTTCAGGAGCCGCAAAGTGGCTGAATTATTGCGTTCCGGGAATATGTCCATGTCTGAGATCGCTGCCAGGACGGGCTTTGGAGGGGTCAGCTACATGTCTGAGACCTTCCGGAAATTTTTCGAGAAATCACCAAGAGAATACAGAAAATCCTGGCAATAACGTTCACTAATTATTTACAGAGTTTCATCATTTTAGACACGCAGGTAACACTTTCGTGCAAGTTATCAAATTTCTGCCCTGATATAATGAGGTTAATATTTCGAAATCTCGTCTCAAGGGTGAAGTCCTGATGGTAAAAAGAAACAGCAACATCGATAAGACTCTGAAAAACCTCTCTCTTAGCAAAGAGGCGCCGAAGAGTGCTTTCATTCTTCTTGTGCTGCTTTATGCCATAGCATCATTCCTTACGACGAGAACGTCGGTGATGCAGGGTTCCATGGCAATCGGCGACCAGATGATCAGATATAATTCCTTCTCCGGTGTCTTCTCAATGCTCGGAAACATCTGCATAATCTGCCTCGTCATGCTGTTCCGCAGAGTCGGCTACATAGTATCGATGGCTGCGATCATCCTGCAGTTCCCTTTAATGATCTTCAACATTTTCGTGCGCGGCAACCTGCACGCGCTTCCGGGTCTATTCTCCAGCATACTTATCATCGGAGCGATCTCCATAATCCATTTCACTTACAAGAAGGTCTTGAATTACCAGCAGAGCATCCGTGAACAGGCCGTTACTGACAGGATCACGGGTCTTCCTAACCGCTTCGCATGCAACGAGCTCCTTACAGATCTCCAGAGACGCGGCGAGCCTTTCGTTCTTGTCTCGGTCGACCTTAACGACTTCAAGAGCATCAACGATACAATGGGTCACGACACGGGCGACCAGGTCCTTAGGGAAGTTGCAAGCAGATGGAAGGAACTCGCTAACTCCCTCAGCACTGAGACAGTCGATTTCGTTGCAAGAAATTCAGGCGACGAGTTCCTGATCGTGATCAGCGAATATCCTTCTGTTGAAGAGATCGAGAATACTATCAACGCATACCGCGAAGTGCTCGAAAAGAAGATCACGATCGACGACTGCGACTACTATCTGACAGCATGCTTCGGTTACTCCTTCTTCCCTGAAGACAGCGACGTTATTGAGAATATCTATCTTTATTCTGATGCGGCTCTGCATGAGGTCAAGAAGACCGGCAGCGGCAGCAGGATCTTAAGATTCACGCCCGAAGTCCTTAATGTTGAGAGAACACTTGAGATTGAGCGCAAGATCCGTTCCGCTTTAAACAGCGACAAGATCTTCTTCAATCTCCAGCCGCAGTATGACATCAACCATAACCTCAGAGGCTTTGAGGCGCTTGCACGAATGAAGGATGACGACGGTTCATTCATCAGCCCTGCCGATTTCATTCCGGTTGCAGAGAAGACCGGTCTTGTGGACAGGATCGACATGCGCGTTTTCGAGCTCTCGATGGAATTCCTTGATAAGATCACCCGTGAGACCGGCACGGACGTCATGATGAGTGTCAACGTATCCGTAAGACACCTGATGAAGAACACATTCATCGAAGACATAAAGAATATCCTCGCAACCTACAATATCGCTCCCGAGCGCGTCGAGATCGAGATCACGGAGTCCATCATGATCGATTCCGCAGAAAAGGCTCTGCAGCGCATCAACGAGATCAAGGCGATGGGCATGAAGGTTGCGATAGATGACTTCGGTACAGGATATTCGTCACTCAGTTACCTTAATAATTTCCCTTCAGATCTCCTTAAGATCGACAAGGCATTCATCGACCAGATGAACATGAGCGAATCTTCAAAGCAGTATGTCGCCATGATTATCTCGATCGGCCACATACTCCACCTTAAGGTCATCTCAGAAGGTGTCGAATCCCCCGACCAGGTCGAAGTCTTAAAGAAGATCGGCTGCGACTACATCCAGGGATTCGTATGGGGCAAGCCGATGCCGCCCGAAGAAGCAGGCAGGCTTGTAGGTTCAATTAAGAAATAAGAGGAAGGTTAAGATTGTTGAAAGAGGATGTCTCGCGGAAGGCATCCTCTTTTGTTTTGTGCTGATTTTTTTGCGGGCGCCGGCGCTCAGTCCATGTTCGCTTCTCCCCACTTCTTCAGTTCAAGAAGGATGGGGATTATGCTCTTCGCTTTATCCGTGAGTCTGTATTCGACACGGACCGGCATCTCATCATACTGGGTCCTCAAGACCATGCCGTCGGTCTCCATTTCCTTGAGGGACGTCGCGAGCATCGTGTTGGTGATGCCGTAGATTCCCCTTCGAAGTTCGCCGTATCTTACGACTTCCTTCTGGTCGATGAGGCAGAGGATCAGGACTTTCCACTTGCCGCCGATGAGGTCAAGCACGCGCTTTAAGCCGCAGCCCTTGCCCGCGATATCTTCACATAAGACTTCTTTCTTGCCCATTGTTATTCTCCTTCTTCTACCTCGAAAACCTGACGGTAAGAAAAACCGTACCAGGTCAATATATTCTGCGTACTTGATACGGAAATTATACCAGATATACTTGAAGTATCAAAGGCAACCCGAGAATAAGGAGGTTCAACATGGAATACAGATTTAATGAAAACAATTTTACAGACGAGGTTATCAAGAGTGACGTTCCCGTCATGATCGACTTCTACGCAGAGTGGTGCGGCCCATGCCGCATGATGTCACCCGTTGTCGAGGAGTTCGCAAATGACTTCGAAGGCAGGGTAAAAATCGGCAAGATCAACGTCGATGAGGAAAGCGACCTCGCAATGAGATTCGGCGTGCAGAGCATCCCGAGCTTCGTCTTCATCAAAGACGGCAAGGTCGTAGACAGGGTAACGGGCGCAATGCCGAAGCCGATCTTGAGAAATTATTTGGAAGATCTCGCGGCAGGTTAAAAACAATTAACTAACCCTTGCCGGCGAAGAGTAGAATATAAGGGTTGGAATATGTTTTCGCGGGAAGGAGAATAAAGATGGATAAGTTAAAGATCGCGTTTTTCGACGCCAAAGATTACGACAAGCAGTCGTTCATAGAATCAAACGCAGACGGCGAATTCGATATCACATTTCTTGAGACAAGACTTACGTCAGACACGGTGAAGCTCGCTGAAGGATGCGACGTAGTGTGCGTTTTCGTAAACGATGACATCAACAGGGACGTCATCGACAAGCTCTCAGAACTCGGCGTCAAACTCGTCGCGTTAAGATGCGCCGGATACAACAATGTCGATGTCGAATATGCTTACGGAAAAGTCCACATCGTCCGCGTTCCCGCCTACTCCCCTTACGCTGTCGCAGAACACGCTATGGCACTCCTCCTGACATCGATAAGAAGGATCCACAAAGCTTATATCCGCACCAAAGACTTCAACTTCAGCCTCAACGGGCTGACAGGTTTTGACCTTCACGGCAAGACAGTCGGCGTAATCGGTACCGGTAAGATCGGCCGCATCTTCATTGACATCTGCCGTGGCTTCGGAATGAACATAATCGCATACGACAAGTTCCCTGCAGCTGATTCCGGCATTGAATATGTATCACTCGACGAGCTCTGGGAAAGAAGCGACATCATATCATTCCACTGCCCTCTTACAGAAGAAAACAGGCACATGGTCAACAGTGATACCATCGCGAAAATGAAGAAAGGCGTTGTACTCATCAACACATCCAGAGGTGCCCTGATCGATTCCGAAGCATTGCTCGAAGGCATCAAGCAGCGCAAGATCGGAGCGGCATGCCTCGATGTTTACGAAGAAGAATCCAACATATTCTTCCACGATTATTCCGGCCACATCGTAAACGACGACACGCTTGCAAGACTCATATCAATGCCTAACGTAATCGTCACTTCGCACCAGGCATTCCTGACCAACGAAGCACTGAAGAACATCGCTGATACAACGCTCGAAAACATCCGCGGATTCTTCGCTTCAGACACCTGCCCCAACGAGGTCTGCTACAAGTGCGCAAACCTTGCAAACTGCAAACAGACTCACGAGAAAAAGTGCTTCTGAATTAAAACTTAAAGAACATATAATTGTGCGGAGCCGGGATCAATCCAGAGTCAGAACGACAAGACCGGCTTCGTACAATGTTTCTTTTTGGCCGCCATATTCATGGGCAACGCACACAGCAAATTTGTGGTCATTGCTATACACGAAATCAAACAGGTTGCCGCCTTCAAGCTCGCCCATGTCGACCGGCTCATAGATCGTGAAGCAACGATAATAACCGTCGACCCAGCCGCCTGTATTCCTGATATCCTTTGAAATAATATCAGTCCTGTAGATTCTGATGACTGTATCTTTATAACCGTTTATCTCGTACCATTCCTGTCCGGCAAAATCAGATGAACCTTTGGTCACGCCGCCTGTTGCACCAAGTTCCGCGGCAAGCTTTTCGGCATATGCCCTGCACTCCTCATCGGAACTCGGCACGGAATAAACTTCATAAGGAAGCATCCTGCAAAGTTCATAGTTATCGAGAATATATTCGTAATCCCAGTTCTTCAGGAAATACGGATAGCATTGTACCGTATTATCAATATTCAGATGCTCGACGACATCCCGGATCGTTCCGCCCTTGATGTCATCGTCGGTATAGCCCGTTATCGCAGTGAAGTACTCGTCCGTCATCTCCTGCATATTTCCGTTTGCGCAAAGGAATTCCTTATCGCCGCCGCACACCCTGTTAATAATCTGGCAGAACCTGCCGGTGCCTTCAGGATAATCACCATAAACACTGCCTATGAGGCTGCGGTTGCTCTTCTCATCGACTATGGTAACCCAGATGCGGCAGATGCACTCGCTGTCGGCGGCAATTTCGGGGTCCTCAGGAAAAGAATTCATATAGGACAGAATAAATTCCGTCTCATCTTCAGTTAATTCCAATGCTTTGTCTTCGAATTTGACATACTCGTTGCCTGCAACATAATAACCCGGCCAGTCGATATACCATATGTTTTCTGAATTTTCCTCAGCCGACATGACCGTAATGCTTTTTATCTCGGTCGTTATCACCGGCTTATCTTCATCAGATGCCCTGCATGCTGATAACAAAGATGCCGCGGTTACACAGCATGCCAAGACCGCAATTGTTCCGGAAATAAATCTGGTATTACTCCTTCTCATAAACACAGTCCCCCTCAGAATCTGATACCTTTAATAACAGATAAGTCGTGGAAATTGTTGCAGTACAGACCGTTCCACTGTCTTTTCGTGAACAGTTTTTTGCTCATGTAAAACGCACTAAAAACATGAGCAAAAACCTGGTTTTTGCAAAAAGCAAGGTTTTCGCACAGGTTTTCGAGGCAAAAAACATGAGCAAAAAGATGAGCAAACGTTGCACCCACCTTAATCCATACCAAATAAACAGGGACCATCTCATCATTTTGAGACAGTCCCTAAATCATCAGTTTATTGTGATTTACGCCAATTACTCTTCGAAGCCGATCATGTAATAGAGTGCAGCATAAACGCCCTCGATGAATGTGTCGTTCGTTACGAGGTAGTCTCTGCCGGGCATGAATTCGAGTGCGCTTGTATCGAAGTTGTCGAGTACGAGAGAGAGGTATTCGGGATCTGACATAGCCTCATCACTGTCGCCTTCGTATTCTTCTGAAGCAGCTTCAAAAGCCGCGCTTATTACATCATCCAGGTTGGTAGGTGCGTTAAACACGATGAGCGTGTTATAGCCCTTATCCTGAACGGAGAACTGGGTCTGCGCATAGATTCCATCCAGGATCTTATAAGCCTTTTCGTACTGCTCATCTGTGAGGTTCTCGCAATCAAAACCGAGTGCGAAAACAAGATCTTCTGCGAGGAATGAACGGACTTCCTTAACGAACTCGTCAGCTTCGATCGTACTGTCGAGAGCTGAAAGAGAAGCAGGATCGTTGTTTGTAACTGCAAGGATCATGCCGGTAGCAGCATCTGTATAAGGGATCTCAAATGAGCACTCATACTTAACTTCCTTAAGAACGATGTTTTCCTTGTAATCGCCGAAATAGAATGTAGCTGTGCATGTCTTGCCGTTGTTGCCCTGGAATTCTTTCGTGAAGACGTTGCCGTCGCCTGCAACAGTATCAGGTGTGAGCTCAAAACCGTCAGCAGCATGCTCACCGAGATTTCCGCTTGCTTCAAATGTTGTTCCGTAGAAATCGATACCGCCGGAGATCATGGTCATGCCCTGGAGGTTGCTGATGCGGACTTCACCAACTGTTGATTCTGCAATCGTGGTCTGTGCATCAGTGTTGTTGTAAACAGCGATCTCAATGCTCTTGTTGTCGGCATTCTTGAGATTGATGTAACTTTCATGCCATTCATACGGCTGAACTATTGTTGTTCCCAAAGTCTCAGGCTCGAACTTCCAGCCGTTGTCTGTGAGATCCTTTACCTGCATCGGGAATTCATACTTAACTCCGTCGATGACGAACTGGCCGACATTTGAGTCATCCAGCTTCTCTCCGACAAGTGCCTTAGCCTTTTCCTGCCAAGGTGTTGTGTCTCGCTTACAGCCGGCGAAAAGGCCGACTGTCATTACGACTGCCATTACAGTCGCTAAGATCCTTACTTTCTTCATGAAATAACCCCCTTCTATAAATAAATTGAGACGATTTTATCAAAACGGGCAATTTACCGCAATATTTTTTGATAATTCAGGGAGCGTATGTTTAGAGATTTACCGATAACAACGGGAGAAGATAATATCAAAACAGTTCGCCGGAATAAAAGTTTTGGGAAGTAACGGAATATAGATTACAATAGTCGCATGAATATCAAGTCGTTGAAGAATCACAAATGCCTTATTACAGCAGTCTTTGTTCTGTTGGTATTCTACATATGGCTGGCCAGCCGTATCCCATACACTCATGATGACTGGGAATGGGGAATTAACCAGGGTATGGTACACCTCCTCACAGCTGACAAAGACAGCAGGTTTTGCGGCAATCTGATTGAGGTCATCATTACAAGAAATGAGTTCATAAAAACTGTATTCATGGGTATAGTTTTCACGTTGGTCCCTCTGTCTGTAACAATACTATCAGGCTATATTTTTGATATAAAAAAGTTCTCTAATACAGATCTTTTACGGACTTCGATTTTCGGGTTTGCAAATGCAATGCTCCTTTCTATTCCTGCTGATGTATGGTCACAAACAAACAGCTGGATCGCAGGCTTTTCGAACTTTGTTGTATCCGGTGCCGAACTCATGTTTTTCCTCTATATTCTTGCAAGAAGCTTATCTCCAAAAACTGAGAAAAAGACCTGGGTGATCAGCAGCATTCTTTGTTTTATTTATGGTGTCGTAATCCAGTTGTTCCTTGAGAACCTGACCATTTTCTATCTTATCTTCGCTGTGGTTTTTCTGATCGTCAGATGGAAGAAAACAGACAAGAAAAAACTGATTCCGCTTTGTGCCGGTCTTTTGGCAGGAACAGCCTTAATGTTCAGCAGCAGCATTTATCCGTCGCTTATAAATACAGGTACCGCCGTCAACGAATATCGTCAGTTGATGTACGATCCAAACCAGCCTTTCTATGTGTTTATCATCGATTCCATCAAGCGGTTCTTTGGCGTTATGCTTCCACAGATCATTGTTCATCACGGCATTCTCACAGGGTCGGTATCAGTAATCATGGCCGTCGCAACTGCCAAAAATGCTAAGAACAGGCTTGCTGCTTTATGTCTGCCTCTGATCAACAGCATGTTGTGCATATATTATGCAGCAACTTACATTGCAGCATTAATGACCGGCCGTTCCGTAATCGAAGACAGCCCGCTTACAACTGCAATCGACAGTGCATTTGTGTTATTGATATTTATAGATATCATTCTCGTATTTAAGAACCACAAGAAACTTCTCAGCTGGCTTCTTGTTCTATGGTCGTCACCGTTCATGGTAATAGCGCCAATGCTCGCAGTTAATACTGTCGGCCCGAGAAGTTACTATACTGCATATGTCTGTCTCATCGCTTTCGGTGCGACCGTTCTGGCCTTTCTGTTAGCCGGTGCAAAGAAGAAAACTGCTTACATGATTTCTGCATTCATAGCTGCAGTACTGCTTGGTCTTTGTGTGCGTTGGATAGTTATTTATAAAGCAATCGGCGATGAGTCACGTGTGCGCAAACTACAGATCGAAACTGCCATTGCAAATGGCGACAACTACATATATTTCGAGAAATTCCCTTATGACGATTATTTATGGTTCCCTGATCCGACCGGCCCCACGCGAATAGGCTGGTATAAAGATTTCTATGGTATTCCTGAAGATATAGATATCGTATTTGAAATCTGGAAAGAACAGGGCGAGATGCCTGAATCGATCTGAGCTTTCCCTTTTTCCGTGTTAAAGATAACTGTTTATTTTCTATACAGATATAATATCTGTTTTAACGATCACAAAACCTTCATTCTTATACATTTGAACAGCACTCCGATTCCATTCTGCAACATGTAATATCAATTCATTGTACCCTACGGTTTTCTCAATATCAGTAAACTTATTCCTTAAATCTGAAACGGGTCTTATATTTATCATGATCGAATCCGCCTTATCATTTAGTTATCATGATTATTTATCTAACAACGCTTTTCACATCTGTTTCATTCTTGACTCACTATACCATCAAGAAGTATTTTCAACTCTTCAAAACCCTTCGGCCATTTTGTATTTGAACTCTGCCAATCGCCTGTACTCATGGCAGTACCTTCCAAAATGCAGTGCGTACCGTCTGAGTATTCTATATCGATTTTATATGAAATATACTTTGTCATGGCAGTAGAAAAATAAGAATACTTATAATGCTGTGCCCAGTTTTCAGCTGGTTCAAACGCTGACCTTATTGACTCAATATCGGATTGTTTTAACTCATATTCATCGGATTGTTCAAGCTCATATTCAGGTGAATTTCTATCAGCGTCACGAGTGAAACGGAAAACTCCTCTTTCCAAATCAAACGAATAGTGATCATCATCTCCAAATTGATAATCAACGGATACTATGTTTTGCACATCCTGAAATCCTTCAGGCCTAGAAAGGCCTGAACACCCACACAGAATTGTAAAGACCAGGATTATAGAAATTGAAGTGATTATTTTTCTCATTTCGCTCATCCCCCATAAAGCATCTTACTGATGATAAAACTAACTAATATCCTTGTTTGTATTTTATACGCTTGAGGCGCGAGAATTGCTTCGTACGAATACACCGTCATCCAATCAAAGCTTTAGTCGTATTCATTTGATGCTGTCTGTTGAATCATTGTTGCTTGCGGTCCCTTCGTATTTGCTTCATTAATAAACAAAACCCAATATAAATAGGAATCAACAATTAACATAAAGACTATCAGAATGCTTCCTAAAACTATAAACCGGGGTTTCTTTTGCTTTATTGCCAATATAACACCTGCTATCGTCATAAGAAGTCCGACCGTCATGGAAAGTACGCCTATGACCATAAACAAATAGAAAAAGACAGTAGGATCCCAATCCATAAGTAAACAAAAGGCCATGGCCGGCAGCATCAGCAAACTGAATGCCGTTGTTGCCAACGGAGTCAGTATCAGAATCTTAACCGCCTTGTTTCCTTTATTTACAGTCATATGCGGTAAATATCTATGCTCACAGTTCCTTGCTCAGTAATAGTTCTGTAGGCTGTTCGAATCCAGGATAGAAAATATCAAGATTCCCGCAATCTTCATACCCCAGTTTTCTGTAAAAATACTGTGCTTCCTCATCTTCCCGGGTGGATGTAAGTACCATTCCGTAACCCAGACTCTTCATATCGTCTTCCCAATGTTTCATAAGGCTGCGGCCATATCCGCATCCGTGTTTATCATTCCTGATATAAAGCATAGTACAGAATGGCGTGTTGTCCCAAAACAGGTTGTATCGCAGTATTCCGACAGGCTCATTGTTTTCGAAAAGAACATATCCCTGTCTGTCACGGACTTTCTTATCGAATTCAGCTTCCGGTAAATGCTTATCAAGCTCAAACCAAAACCGCTTATCTTCATTTGTCACATATCTGATCGTTATCATTTTCTATTCCTGTCAGAAATTTATACTGCTTATTATCCTATTTAATGACCACCCTGTCCATTTTCCATCGGAGAAGTCTACCGGTAAGTTTCCGGGCTCTCTTCTGCAGCGCTGTTTAAACCGGTGGCATCTCCTCAGCAGTTGCCGGATCTAAAACCACAGTGGGTGAATATCCGGGAACAATACGTTCAGCCTTAAGATACACAAACCTGTTTTGAGGAGTAACATCTACTTCAAGACCAATACCTTTATATTTTCGCGCCACATAATCGAGATACTTTACCAGAACATGATAGTGACCATATGACACCGGAATCCTGACGGTATCTTCAGCTCTGTAATGGCCGGCACGACGTCCCAACAAGCCAAGTTCAATGCCGTTTATATATATTTCCATGCTCATATTAGTACGAAGCTTGCGGTAGATTTGAATTACACCATCCTCGGGGAGGCATACCATAACATGGCATTTCCAGCAAGGTCCATTGCCGGCAACATCCTGGACTGTACCACATTGTGGACATTTGAATCTGAGTGGTGTTGGCATGATGACTCCTTTCCCTTTTTCCGTGTTAAAGATCAGAAATCCTTATTATGATCAATAGATATGTGTACTCTTTATGTTCTTTCAATCTTTCCCTTATTAACCGACATAACCAAGACGTAGATCGGGAAAGCCAGGCTAACCACGGCCATCAGAAAACCCGCCGTCATAGTGGAAGAGCTTGAGAAGTCCGATGCCGCTTTGCCGCCCTGGTACATGGTCAGATAAGAAGCACATAAGAAGGAAGTATAAATCGCGCTCCAGGCGAGACTTACGATCTCAAATATCCACGTAAGGGGAATAACCGGTTCCTTCTTCCTGTTCTTGAAAAAAACAATTATCAGGATCACGCTTGATACAGCGCCTAAGGCAAAACCGTTTATGACGTTTACCGTGTTTGACCACATGACGAAGTCGCTGCCGGAGAAATCCGCACCGTTGAACGCTTCATTAATGACGATCCTGGAAACCACAGCCAGCACCGGCAGGATAAGCAGAGGAATGTATATAAACTTCTTGCCGTAATTCTTATGAATGAAGATACACATGCAGAGCGGAGCTGCGAACGTGATAACTATCTGCGCAATACTCTCGATGTAGACAAAAGTGTAATAAATCTCCTGTCCGCCGAGCCGCACAACAAAGATTGATGCGCATTCCAGAAGATTGGCAAAGGAAGTTAACACGAAAGATAATCCTAATATCCTTGTGGACTTTGTCTTACCAAATAATATGATGAATCCGAATACTGCAATAGCCAGATAGATAGCCGGCCTGACAAGATAGAACAATATCTCCTGAAAAATCATCATGAATTCGATCTGATCGTTCATAAATAATCCCCTTAATCAACTTATCGACAAAGGTATTCACTTTGTCATGAGAATTATATCATGACATCAAAGAATCTTTGACCGTTGCATTAAGTCAGGCATAGTCCCTGTAACTTGAGAGATGGAATGTCGAGTCGACCGGAGCTGAAGCAGTCTCCTTATTTATGTTGCAAATGACAATTATCCACTGCCCCTCTGCTACTTCGTCCGAGCCTTCATTGACCCCTAGAGATTCTGTTTTGGATAATTCTTTGATCTCATCTTCCGAGAGTTCATTGTCGGAGACATATACACTCCACTCAATGTCTGAATCGGAATTATTCTTCATTGACCAGAAGAAGTATGCACCTGAGAATGTATCGTATTGAACTTCGTAATAACCCTTCTCGAAAATATCCTCATTAGTTCATCTAACGTCTGCAACATTTTCAGAATTCGTTCTGTATATATGGCAGAACCGAACAAAAAGGAGATTTGCAAAAATGAATAAGTTGATTAAAAAGATCGCATGTGCAGGAATCGCATTAATGTTTGTTTTAGGTGCTTTTACAGGATGCAAATCAGGCAAGACCGGAACTCAGAATACAGTTAATCTGCCCGCTTACACATCAGTAAAGGATCCTGACGGAAACCTTGCTCAGAAAGGAAAGATCGGCGATATGGAATACGAGATCCTGAGCAAGGAATCTTACGGCACTTACGAAAAGAAGAGAGGCTACTATGTAGATCAGCTCGAGCAGTTGGATTCTCCCTACTTCATAGTTGTTACTTCAGGATCAAAGGCTAAAGACGGCACTGAGATCAACATCGTCGATCTCGGAATGCAGGACGGCAAGCTTGTTATCGTAGTTGAAGAAACCGTTAATTCCAAAGCTAAGTCAACAACCGAAGGCACACCCAGCTGTGTATTGGAAATCGATCACGATCATATGCCTTCAGATTTCCTGATCGTAAGCACAAGCGGCGAAGAGTTCAGTTTTATCAACGAATAATCTGATTACTTTATAATCCGGAAATATCAATGCAGGTTCCGTTAATCCGGGAAAAAGTATACTTCATCAGGTACAAATATAATTATTCCCGGCGTACGGTAGTCCTGTTTCGTAAGGCCTGAAAGGGTCAAAAGTGAAGACTAGTGAGCAAAATGTAATATTACATTTTCATCAGTCCACCACTTTGACCTGTTCAAGAGCTGTTCTTGAAACTTGATCTATACATAAAAAAGCCCCTTTCCCGGATTCATGGGAAAGAGGCTTATGACTTACGAGTTAGATAAAAAACGGCGGCGTGAGAATTAAATAGCAGAATATCTCTCGATATCCGTTTCTATCTAACTCGCACGTCGCCGGCGTCACACCCGCGCTACCAGGTGGCCCATTTATCCGTAAGTTATGTCTATTCATTATGTTCGTCTTCTACCTCCCTGCGGCGGGAGATATGGGGCGGAGACCACCTATTAAGGAGGGCGACCCAAAGAACATTTGTTCTTGTTGGAAATTATAGCGGTGAGAAAAATGATTTGCAAGTACTATTTTTGAGAATTTTCAAAAACTGAATATCGTGTCCCAAAAACGGGACAGTTGTTGACAAGGACATACGAGTCTGATATCAGGTTGTCAAGGATCAGCCTTGTGTAAAACCAATGCTGAAACACAAAAAAAATACACATTCCCTGCTTGTGGAAATGTGTATTAATTGATAAGACTCACTCGAAAGCCACTGAGTACCTAAGAATAATTGACTCCGACCTTCTGTTATCAAAAAGTTATCAAATTCGGTAACCAAGTCTCGAAACGCCCGTATTTATTGCGTTTGCGGAGCCGTTTACTTATTCGAGTTCGAGCGCTTTTATCTGGAAACCATTTGCAAATGCTTAATTTTATTGCATTTGCGGTAATAGTTTTGTACTCATTGAACTCATTTGTATATGTTTTTCTGTTCTCGTGAACTCATTTTGAACTCACGGATGTACTCACGGTTTAGCACTGAGTTTTGACACCTATAAACTAGTGCATTCTGCTTCATCAAAACCTCAATTTGAGCGTAGATTTATCAATATCTACATCATTATAATTATGCCTGTTAATTAATGTTCTAACACCTAATATTCCGATTTTCTCCTCTATTGTGGGTGAGAGCTTAATATGTTGAATTGGCAAACATTTCGACGGAAATGAATATTCAATATAAGGCCTAATTAATCCGTTTGTTATACCATAATCTGCACTAAATCCTTTTTTTCGATATCGGTATTAGTTAGTACTACTGCCCGCAATTCTTTTTCATGCTTAAAGCCTTCTCTTTTAAAAAATAACCTGCTTCTTTGAACAAAATCATAAAAATCATCTTGTAGTTTTCCAATTAGCTCATCATCTCGCTCTTTTTCATATTCTTTGTCAAAGTTATCAAGAAGTTTTCTTGTGTGATCGATAACAATCTGTTTTTGCTTTTCTTCATCATATATTACTTTCCCACACAAAAACTCACCCATAACAGGTAAAAATGGGCTAATCATTTTATACAACTCTCGTATTTCCAGCTTAATTGCATACCCAAAATAACTGCCATTCTTCGAATAATAATTCCACATGGGCAATGAATCTTTTTCACTTGTTCCACTTAACACGTAGTATTCGCCTGTTGAAGGAAAAAACCACTTTTTATCATTTGGTTTTAAAATAAGACCTTTAAAATTTTGATTTATATCTCCCTTCATACTTTTAATGAAACTCGTTACTTCTGAATCCTTTTCTTCCTCTATTATTTTTTCTATAATCTCATCAATATATAAATACTCTTCTGTATCATTCAAAAACGCACAATGTGTAAATCTTATAGAAGACTTCTCAACAATGTTTTTCAATGCTTCCGCCGAAGTATAGTGAAAAAAAGGGGCTAGTTGAACAGCCTGATTGAAATATATATCATTAACATTAATTAAACTCATTTTTCTTTCTCCGATTTCAAGATAAACTCACGGATATACTCACTTTATATAATATCCGCCCGTCTTATTTGATCCGCGATGCTCAATATAATTGGTCAGATTTCTTCTGAGTTCGTTTCGAATTCTGTCAGGATTTACATCTGCCATTTCTGGTCGTATTTCCTCAAGGATCTGAGGAACGTTAAGTCCTGGTTTCTTTTTGACCACACGCAATATCAGCAAGGCCAAATCGTTTATTTGGTCATTTATTTGGTCATTTATTTGGTCATTTATTTGGTCAGACTTCTTATAGTTCAGATTCGGCAATGTAACAAAGAAGTACTTATCGCTTGATTCAAATGTCGGGTTAAGATCAGAACCCTGATAAGCATCTATCGTTCTCGGAATTCCGGTTCCAAAGTTTTCAATTAAGCCCAGCTTGTCAAATATATGAACAAGTTTAGGGTTCCTATATGTCTGAACGCCGTTCATGACATCTTCTATAGTTGCATTAAAGACTCCTCCGGGATTCACTATTTTCGCGCGGTCTGCAAAGAACTCGATTTTGATATCCGACCTAATAAAATAATCGGCATGACAAAATGCATTGAGAATAACTTCTCTAAGAGAAGCTCCCGGATATGATTTGGTTTCCTTCCTGGTAAAAGAAGAACCGTCGATTATAGCTGTTGTTACGTTTGCTTTCTCGGCCTGTTCTTCAACATCATACAATATCTTTATCAACGACCCGGTATAAGTCTTCTTAAAGAGAAAATTCATGTGCGGATCATATTCAGCAAACTTAACCGCAACGGGGGACTGGTCTGACATGATATAACCAAGATTTGTGAACTTCCCGCCGGCATTCTTCAATCCCAGTGTCTTATACATACGAGCATTAAGGCTTATCTCATTATTTGAAAGAATTCGTTCGAACTGTTTGAATGTTAATTCTTGTTCCTCAGCAATCTCGCCCTCATAAATGTAGTTATGAGACTGCATAATCATCATCAATATCTCATCTTCACTGGCATTTCTCGTGCTGCTTCCGACTCTCTTAAACACCCCTGAAGGCTTAGGTCCCTTGCTTTTCAGGTAGTAGGGCTTCTTTGTGCCTTCTTTTACTTTTATCACTAAGACTCCATCAGCATTAAAAGAATAGTCGACACACTTAAAAGGAACGGGATAAATAGTATCCTGGATCCAATTTCCCAATTTTAGATCTATATCATCTCTATCAGAGTTCAGGAATTCGTTGTTCAGCGTACCATCGTCATTAACTCCGACATATATGGTTCCGCCCTTAGTATTAAGGAAGGATATCATTACCTCTTTTACGGCATTTGTTAATTCTCTTTTTAATTCTTTTGTATCAGATTCAGTATATTTCACCTGAGACACCTCTTTATTTTGTCAGCTTATGAGATTATTATATCACGATGACAAAATAAAAAGTGGACGTTTTTATAACATAAAAGCGTTATTTATCCAATCGTAAAATTTTGCGACTGAATTTATGACTGTTTTCAATCAGATGTTTATTTTCTTTTTCTGTGATGCTGATGAATGAAGTACAAACAGTTTTCTTCTTTTTGTCGACAAAATTGTTGGTGTAAAAAGAAAAAGTAGCCAATATATAACAGACAACTCTTAAAACGTATTGTTATTATTGTTTCTGTGTGTTTCCTACTCTGGTGGAGAACCATCGGCCACTATCAGGGTTTGTTTCATATTGTGGCTCACAATAATCTGCTGGGCATATTCTCGTTCACCTGGTGTATCTTTTGCTACGTTTATTCGCTATATCCGTACAGTTTTATTTCTCGTGTGCCCAAAATGCACCCAAACTACACAATTACTCAGCACTATGTATCTTTATGGCAAATATACGGTCTGCTATGGAATTATATGCTTCTATGAAGTTTTGTCGGAAAGTATCCACTAACGCTCCGTTATCCGCCTTCCAAAACTCAAATAATTTGGTCGTCTCAAACACATTTTCATGTTCTACAAACCATTTTTTATACTTTTCTCTTTCCTTCTCTGCTTTGTACCGATCAGACAAAGGACCATTTTCATTAAAATACAGCCAATTCATATCTAATTTTGCTGCCATCTCCCAGTATGGATGTTCAGGTTGTAAAGCCATAATATAATCATATAATACTTCTTCAGGTCTTTTTGTTCCAGGTAACTTTACTATATTGTTCAATCTTTCCCGTAATTGTTCCGGTATGGTGTCTAGATCACTATCTTTGACATCACCATCAAATACTATTACGACATTTCCAAAATAATTCGGATCTCCCTTATATAAACTCATAAGCTGAGAGCAACCAATGTGAACATCCATCATTTCAACATATAACATGAGATCAGGCACAAGATTCTTAATAAACCATCTATTCTCAGCGTCTTCAGAATAAAGCTTCACCTTATTAGGATTCTGAAGCATAGACGTAACCAATAAATCATTTTCTATGGAAGAATATTCTGGATTACGTTTAATATCCATTTTTCGATTTGCATTAGTAAAGTAGTACAATTCTATTTCGTTATTGATATCATCCCGATTATGCTTTGTCTTACTGCATATATGTTTTAATAAATCAGAACTATGTGTAGTTACAACTACTTGGAATCCTGTTATTTTTGCCTCTTTTGACAATAAATCAATTAATCTCTTTTGCGCTGCAGGGTGAAGCGTCGCGTCTATCTCATCGATTAACAGAAGACCACCTTTCCATTCAGAAACATTAGATTTGATTCGTTTAAAGGAAAGAATCGCCATAAGTATCTGTCCTAAATTATCTTGACCAGCTGAATTTGTTAAGTAATCATACTTATCAGTTTCAATACCAACACCCGTTTTTTTGGATGTTTCACCTATCATGAAGTTGTCTACATGATTAATCGTTTCATGAAGTGATAAGATATTGGCATATTGTTCAAAAAACCATTTCTCTTGATCTATATCACCAAACTTTATACTCTTGGCCTCTATTTTTTTCTCATCAGCTTCTCCAATCGGAAATAGTCGGGACAACCCCAAATATAAAACTGGAATTGACATCTTTGCTTCTGTCTTCTTGCCATCTGGAGTTTGTTTTAGCGGAATGACTCTGAATCGCTCTCCAGTAACATCATTTTGCCATGCTGTTCTAAACTTTCTGTAATCTATAACTTTTCCTTCATCATCAACAACATCAATTTGAATTCTATCAGAACCAGAAGCATCATACTTTTTGCTTCCATGTAATATCTCACTAAATTCAGCACGAAATTGTTTGCCCGAAAACGTAGTTCCATCTTTCTTTTTTAATTCTCCGCTATTGGCCAAAAGCCCCAATATCGTTGATTTCCCAGTTGAATTACGACCTGCTAATACGGTTACTCTCTTACCAAGTATAATTTCCTTGTTTTGAAATTGTCTGAAATCTCTTATCAATATATTTCTATACATCTACAACCTCCTAAGCCAATCTAATCCTTATTCCTTGTTCTTCAACATAATTAGATGATGGAATCAAATCAACATTTCTAAATATCATTAGTTCCTCAGCCTTTTTCTTATCATACACACTATAATTCAATTCAAATCTACGCAAACTGTAGTGACTATATATTTGCTCTATCTGTGGTTCATCATCATATGTAATAATCCAATCGCAATTAACCAATTCCCGTATTAGCCGCTCTATTCGAACATGATCCGAATAATCAAAGAAATTCAAATATAACTGCTTACCTTTTCCAAAGTACGGAGGATCAAAATATATAAATGCATTATCCTCATATTTAGAAACATAGTTCCGCAAAAATGATTCAATATCCTTGTTATATAAATGAATCCTTCTTCGCATTGAAGCTATTTTTCTTATTCTGCAAATAAGATCTTCCTTGTTAAATCGAGCATCCAGATGCCATATCCCTTTCTGCTCTTTTCCACCGATGACCCCACCTTTTATTATTCCCGAACGGTTCGTTCGATTCATATAAAATGTAGCAAAGCCTAACTCAAAGCTATATTTTTCATTATTGTTCATACAAATATCATGTTGCTTGTACCATTCTTCCATCGTGAGCGGGACAGTTTCTATCTCTTTAATGAATCTTTCAGTATCCGTAAGAATTGCTCTCCAAAACGAATAAATACCCTTATCTAAATCATTAATAACAACTTGAGATACTATACCTTTTTCTAATAATTCAATGGCCACAGCAGCTCCACCAGCAAAAGGTTCAATATAGGTCCCTCCTTTGTGACCATACTCTTCAATTAACATCCCAATAAATGGGGCAAGTTTTCCTTTGCCTCCCGGATATCTTAATGGTGAAAAGAACATGTTGTTACCTCGCCAGCGAATACGTTTATACACCTAATACAATTATATACTATGCAACGATTTCCAAATAATTATCTTATGTCAACTTCCAAAAGGAATTAATTCTTAATTAATACATTACTAGAATCCCTCAACGATTCTGACGCATATCGTATCTTCCCTTCAGCAATCAATTCCTCAACGCTGCTTCTAAATGTCTTTGAGGCGTTGCCAGAATATCCTAACCTCTTATATAACTCATTGGTCGATACACTTTCAACAGACAGCGCATCCAGAATTAATGTTTTTATCTGTTCTTTTGTTCTACGCTTTGGTGCCATTTTGTCAACAGTAGATCCAGATATATTATTTATATTTTTTTCATTCAAAAACGCTTCGTGTATCGGAATGATTACAGAGAAAAATGTTCGTTCTTCATCGGTAAGGAGTAATGGCAACGGAGAACCATTTTCTTTTATTGCTCTTATAGCAGTTGGAATACCGGTATTCCTTCCCTCTACGAGATGCAGTTCTTTAAGAAAGTCACCTATTCTCCTATTTCTGTATCGTCTCGTCCTCATCTGATAATTGCGAATATCATCATCTGTGATAGATCTATCCGGTCCCGGTGTGCTGGTAATTTCGATCTTATCTGCTTCTATTCTTACTGTAACCGGTTCATGAATCTGATAAGACTTATGATAAATAGCATTAGATAAGAATTCCTCAATGGCCTCATAACTGTAGTTCTTTACTCTTACAGCTTCAGCCTGTCCTGCAATCTTAAATATCTTCTCAGCAATTACATTGTTCTTTATGTAACTGAGTGCATCCCGCAGCTGTTCATCTATCGGCCCGGCGAAAATGCGTTCTTCCATTCCCTGGCCTGTTGGATCAGGAATATTAACTACTTCTATCTGGCTATACGGAAAAAAGGCTTCCGGATGATCATTAAAGAACAGCAAGCCAACATTCAACGGTTTATAGTATTCCGTTGGTCCGTCTGCGATTCGCAGATCCTTTGCTATTTGAACCACATCCAAATTATCAATATCATTAATTAGGCTGCTGTTTACATTCTGAAGGTAATTTCTGATAATCGGATATTTTAGATCCTTCATTTCAGCTTTAGGATTGATCCTGTCATCAAACGGTACATTATGTGTTAAAGACATTAGTTCCTTAACATCTAAGTCGGTAGCTTCGATCGTGCTGGACAATTTGCGAATATAGTATATCTTCTCGCTGTTCTTTGAATCCGGTGACTTAGGACATGCATATGGTCGTTCATATCCGCCTGGACACCATATTAACAGAAGCATCTTCCCCTCAAACATAACAGGTTCTGTTTGAGGAAGATAAACAGGTCTCAGATACTTACAATACCTAAGAAGTTCCTTTTGTATTTTGTCTACCGACTCTGGTGATATTCCCTTTACCGGTCTTACGACTTTCCCGTCTTTTTCTTTTGCACCTATTACGATATAGCCGCCACCCCAGTTGTCTATATCATTAGCAAAAGCGCTTATAGTTTTCAAAGTCGTATCCGGATTCCAACCCTCTTTAAACTCTATTCTCGCCCATTCAACGATGTTTTCCGTTAATAGTTTCTCAATTGTGATGGGAATTGCCATGTCCTGTCTCCTATGAACATACGATTTCACTTACGACTTAGCTTACGACTAAATTATATAGTCGTAAGCGATCGGCGTCAAATATAAACTTGGAATGCTAAAACCATCAAAAAATAATAGATCAAGAAAAAGATATAGCGCAAATATTCAAATTAATTCCGTGACTTCATCTGCGCTTTATAGAGCATTTGTAAAGTAATATACTTAGTATTATGAAGAAAGAATATATAAAACAACATGTTGTACCCAAGAGTTATTTAAACCGTTTCGCAGAAAAAAGAAACGGAAAATATATAATTGGTGTGCGATTTCTGGATCAAGCCGGAAACGTTAAATTATTTGAACGTTCAACAGATGATGTTGGTTATATAAAAAATGTATATGACGTTACTGATAAAGAAGATCCTAAATACTGGGAGCATACCTTTGCTTCTGAATATGATTTATTATTTGGTCAAAATCTCGGAACAATTATTTCTTCTATTACCCTCGCAGGCGAAGGTTATAAATTATCTGACTACGATAGGACTATACTTTCACGCATCATACTCGCCCAAATGTTTCGTGTTCCTGATAACATTAAGTATGTAACAAACTTTCTCTATCAAAATGCATTAAGTAGAGTAAAACAAGAGTTTTATACCATCTTCCCCCAAAATATAATAAATAAAAACAAACATATTATAGAGTCGTTTCAAATGTCTGAACAAAGTAAAAAAGAAAGTTACCTTAATTTCTTTTTTAATAAAAATATATTCAATAAATATGCTGGTATTCTTAAGCAACGCACTTGGATTGTATATTTAAACTCGATAAGTAAGAGTATTCCTTTTGTTACAAGTGATAATCCCGTTCTTGTTGAGAATGTAAATCATCCTGATAAAATTGGAATATTTATAAATGGAATAGTTAATCCTAATACAGTTTTGTTTTTTCCGATTTCTCCAACAATAGCAGTAGTTAATTATTCAAGATATGGAGTATTTACACCCATAGCTGATAAGTTAGATGGGCATATATATCCCATTAACGAGGCTGGATATATCATTCGTAGGAATATCCGAATTATTGAACAAGCATTTCACCATTCTTTCATTCCAAAACCTTTTTATAATTATATAAATAAAATTAATAATACAAATTGAACAAATAATGAATTGATGCAGTAAGCCCTGCGTTAGATAACAATAAATCCGCTGATGATAGCAAAATAAATATAGCATATTAAATTGTTATATAAAATGCATTGTTTTCATATAAGTCTCTACTAAAAAATGAACTACAAGTCGCAACGATAAATTATTGTGTGACCACAAATTATTACAGCATAAATGTACACGACCATCTTGAATACTTATTCACAATAATACTAACTGGAGAATGGAGAAAAAGATCCAGATATCCTCGATAATCTAACGTCGTGTTCACCTGATATCCGCTAGAAATTCAAAACTGATTATCTCACTGTAGCTATTTCTTCACCTTTGATAAAAGATCCAAGCAACGGAGCGGACTCAAAACATGATGTATATCTATAATCCCGATATCTTTTTGTCTGTATGTTTTCCTCTATATCCATAAACTGACTTATAAAACTCTCAATCGTAACATAATTAAACAAAGGTAGTATTTTAAGCACTTTTTCTTTTGATACTAATAATCGAGCAAGAACCTCTGTTAATCAACTGAAAAATCAATCACTTCAAAGACTTTTTGAATGCTACAAGCATATATGATGCCTGTATTCTCTCTAATGTAATAATCCATAATGTTATTGTCAGCAGAATATACTGGTATTTTTGTATACTGATAACCATTAATCAATCCTGCTATCTTGAAATTACCTGTCTTTGAGTCCTTAAAACAAACAGGTCCACCTGAAAACCCCGGATTATTGATTCCATCAAGAAAAATAGTTCCCCTATCCATTGATATGCCAGATAGACAAGCTTTCTTGACAAAAGGAACCGGCACAGCAGTTTGTGGTAACTCGCTAAGAATATCATCGTAGTTATATGGAAATCCAAGAAAATAAACGTCCTGACCAAGAACAACTCCATCTAAAGTGTTTTCGTTTGAAAAACGTTTAGTGATTTCTTTATATGGTGTTAATTTTAAAACAGCACAATCCAAAGCATCATTTTTGTGAAATAGGACTTCAACAGAAACTTCATTGTATTTATAACTATTTAAACGTCTATAGTCACTTTATTACCACTACAAACGTTATAAAATAAGTGCTTGGCTGTCACAATATACTGAACATTACCTTTTTCAATAGTAAAAGCTGTTGCTACTTTATCTTTGTACTTAATTCTAAATGTTCTATAAAGAATGCTACTTGAAACCATTTTTATCCTTCCTCAAAAGCATTTTTATAATCATACACTTCTAACAACAAGAGTCAGTCAAAAGAAAATAGAGTGGTTCATGTTTGAACTGAATATCATGCTAAACTTAATAAACTATCAATCTTCAATTATGCTTTCTTGTTTATTCCCTCTAACTGTGACTTGGATTTGCTTGTAAGATCATTTACCATTGACATTTTGCTTAGTATTAGCTTAACGGTACTATCCAAGTCAGAACCCTCTGAATAATCAGCAGGCTCAATAAAATTCACACGATTGTTAGTTATCAAATCTTCTACCTTTCCCCTCTTTCCGCGCTGGTACACAGCAATAGAATATCCACCATTTATCTTGACAAGTTTCATACATGGCACATCAGTAAGACCATCACCTATGTAGATCATATTTCGAAATGGCACAGGTCTGTCATCTTCTGGAGTATATGTGTTTAAATCATTGTCATTTGATATATCTAAAACCCCTTTGTTAATCCTGAAAAGAAACTGCGTTTTTGTCGTATAATTAACAGCATTCTTGGGCCAACAGGCAACATCATTTTCGTTATAAAGATATTCACACGCAAAAACGTCTTTAAACTCTTTATAAATGCTTGATCCTTCAATTATCTCGCGCAAACCAGAAGAAATGATATAATGCTCAACAGTAAGACCCAGTTCATCACCGATTTTGTTGATTCTTTTAAACCAATCTACTACTCCGGGAAAGAATTTAAGGTCTTGTCCCATTTTAACAAATTCGTCGCGTCTGATACTCACCTTTGCTGCATGAGCCTTTTCAATCATAAGATGCATATACGCCAATATTGCATCCATTTTCTTTTCCTTAGCGAGCTGATTTGATTCTGTCCAAAAATCTTTTGGTTTTAAACCAACATTCGGAATAAAGGTGTATTCCTGCATATCTTTGGTGCAGAGAGTTTTATCAAAATCATACATTATAGCTACTACAGGTTTATTCTTTTTTCTCATAGTTATAACTTTGCCTCGCCCTCTTTGTTTTATAACTTTTGCTCTTTGCTTGAATGGTCTACAATCACAAGTTTACCGTTGTTCTTAATGCTTAATACTCTTCCCATCTTAATTGCTTCATTTTTATTGGCTGTATACATACTGAATCTGTCTGTCCCTTGTCGCTTAACACCCCAACCGCCATTATTTATTTTGCTTACTACATAATGAATTGACACAAGTTAACCATCCCTTCGTTAAATAATTTGTACAAGTTATAAATCAATATTATATGTAAACACTCGACATTTTCTTGCACATAAATTTACCTTTTAGTTAAATGTCAGGATTGAAATATACAATATTATTCATTTGTATCTACTAATATCGTTTCTGTATCATCGTACACTAAACTCCCTAGAATATATATTTTTGTGCCTTTTGTTAAGCAGTTTCGAGAAGTACCATCATGAGGTCCCATTGATAATCTGTACACAGATACAATTTGATATAAGACCGCATCATAATGTATCCCATCAGCTAGTCTCATCTTAATAGGAAACAATAGTAAAAAGAGTACAAATGCAACAATGATAACTAATATTATTATTTTGCGTTTTCTGTTAAGTTTTTTCATAACGCTATGCCCTCATGAAGCGGTGGTTCTTTAATTGGTGGTACATAAAAAGTGTAAATGCCTGTTTTCTCAACATTTGTATCTCTTTCAACATTAAAATCCGTTCCATCAAATGTATAAATATAACAACAATCTTCAAAATCAGCAGCGGTATAAACCGAACGTTCATAATGTCCAAATGCAAAGTATAGATAATATTCACCATTCCAAGCTCTAACACTAGAAATATCGGGCATACTTGCAAGAAATTGAATTGCTATATTATACCCATTATTGAATTCTAATGAGTTAGGCTCATATGTATTAGGATCAATATTCCTTGCAATAAGGGCACCACTGTAACAAATCTTCAGATCAAGAATATTAATCGTTTTGTCTTCCAGTTCTGAAATATAGCCACCAGCATCATCAAATTGATATTTAATATAATTTGTCGCAATATTCTTTTCACCTACAAAAAAACAACCAATGTCGCCATGATACAATAAAATTACTCTTTCTATATTATAAGCTTCCTTTCCATGGATTGTCTCATCCCCGGTATTAGTGAATGTTATTTCAATGTTTGAATGTCCAGTCCATTGAGCTAATGTATTAACTTCGGCATTGTACTCATAATTTTCAACACTTCTGAATTCATTATGCGTAACTGTATTATCATCAAACGAAATGAACGTATCCGCACAAACTGTTTCGCCAGTATTTAGAGGCACGATTGACATAAACAATGCAGAACATAAAACCCCTATCATCATCTTCTTCACACGCAAAAATGTCATAATGTGTTCCCTCCAAATATCGAAAATATACATTGCGATAATATCTGTCTCAGAATGAACACTTCAACGATTTTTGAGATGTGCTGGGATACAGTAAAAAATCGAGTGATAAAGTAAAGTTTGACCAATAGTTTTTGGGGTTAAAACCATAGCCACTCATTAGCCCTGTTTTTGTCTTGTGATAAACTAAAAAAGTCAGCAAAATCACATTGTTTGACACTGAACCTTGAAATACTAAATATCCAAACAAGCCAACATTAGCAATAGTTTCAGCCGTTGAGCAGATAAACACCAGTGTTTGCCTATCTTAGAGACATACGAATATGATTATCTTGGCAACAGAACATCCAAAACATCCTGCGGAGTAACGACAGAATACACTACCGATCTGTCTTCCGGATACTCTCAGGTACTCAAAGCAGAGATAGGAACAACCACTGTATACTACACCAGAGGCTTTGAGCTGATCTCCAGAAGAGAAGGTACTACAGCATCCTATTATGTATACGATGGCGGCCTCTCTGTCCGTGCCTTAACTAATGAAGCAGGAACAGTAACAGATACCTTAGTCTTCAATGCATTCGGTAATGAGACAGCCAAGACAGGTTCTACAGATAACTCCTATGGCTTCCAGGGTGAAGAAAAGGATGAGACAGGTCTCTACTACTTAAGAGCCAGATACATGGATCCTTCGACAGGAACCTTTACGTCCATGGATACCTATGGCGGTTCTTTGTCTGATCCGATGAGCTTACATAAGTATATGTTTGCAAATAGTAATCCTGTTATGTATTCGGATCCGAGTGGGCACGCAACTTTGACGGAGCAAATGCTTGTTTGTGGTCTGATTGGAGAACTAGCAAGTTCCACGATCTATCTTGTTGAATTATTTACTACAGATAATATTCAATATAATTCGTGGTATGAAGCTGGATATGGAGCATTAAGAGCTGTTATTTCAGGATTTGCCGCAGGCGTAGTAATGTGGGCTCTGCATACAGTATTTGCTGCTATAGTCGGAATGGCTGTTGCCGCCATAGTATTTGGATCATTTGGAGCAGTAATGAGCATATTGGGCATTTTTGATGCTGCTCTTGACTGGGAAAACGGCGATACTGATCTCGGTACGGTGAAAGTCATAATGAGCGTTATATCGCTTTTTTTGAGTGTATTCTCTATCAATTTAGGTGTTAAGGGATTCTATGCATCTACTAATATAAACGACGGTCAAACTGTATATAGAACTATGAAAGATAATAACGGCATGCCAGAAACAGGTAACTCTGCAAGGACTTTAGGTTCACGACCAGGATATGGGACTGAGTTGAATAAGGGAGAAGATATTCTTGTTGATTCGAAGGGAATGGTAAAACCTGAAAGCGGCGGAATGTCAGTTGTTCCAAGTCCTGAAGATCTTGTAGATATTCGAAGACCGCCGGCTTATGGTGGGCGAGGAAAAGATCCTTTATGGTCTATTAATACGAATACTTTGGGCCCTAAATTAAAATACGTTCCAGATATTCCAGAAGGTGCAACACATGGTACAATTCAGCCAGCATACCCAATGACATATAATGAATATCAAAACGCACTAGGAGATACACAACCATTTTGGAGGTTAGAGCCATGATAACTAAACAGTTTAGAGAAGAATTATTATGTGAATTGTATAATGACGGGACAATAAAACTTGAAACTCTAAGAAAGTATAAAGCGTTAGGTATGGATAAAGATAGCATGTATGGCGTCTTGGAGTCGTTGTGTCTTGAAATGCGACAGAAAGGTGACGAAAAATTAGAAGATGACATTATGGATGCTATTGATATTGTAGTTGGTTATTGCAATCCCTCGTTGAAATTGTTTCCATAGAGTTAACAGATATCAACAAACTACTAAATAGTTCTATATTTGTAATAAGCCCTTAAGAATTGTTTCAACAACCTTTCTATCTCCATACAACTTCAACTGCCTATTAATGCCTCCCATGCCTAATCCGCACGGGAGGCATTATTCTTTTTTACCCTACTGATGCATCTCTTTCCCTTCGGCAAATCTTGTAGAGACATACGAATATGATTATCTGGGCAACAGAACGGCTAAAACATATGGTGGAGTTACGACAGAATACGTTACAGACCTGTCTTCCGGATACTCTCAGGTACTGAAAGCAGAGATAGGAAATACCACGGTTTACTACACCAGAGGTTTCGAACTGATCTCCAGAAGAGAAAGAACTGTTGCATCCTATTATGTATACGATGGTGGTCTCTCTGTCAGAGCATTAACGAATGAATCAGGAACTGTAACAGATACCCTTGTCTTTGATGCCTTTGGTAATGAGACATGTAGGACTGGAACAACAGATAACCCATATGGATTCCAGGGTGAAGAGCAGGACGCTACAGGCCTTTACTACCTGAGAGCAAGATACATGGATCCTGCAACAGGAACATTCACCACGATGGACACATATGGTGGAAGTCTGTCAGATCCGATGAGCTTACACAAGTATCTGTTTGCTAATTCTAATCCAGTTATGTACTGTGATCCGAGCGGGCATTATACACTCAGTGAACAGGAAACCGCTATTGCTATTCAGGCTATTATCGGTGAGGCTATGTCAGGAATTTTCTATATAGCTGACTGGCTAATAACTGATCCGGGGTCTGAGAATCACAGCATTCCGATGATGATAGTAACCATGATGACAGGATTGTTGCAGGGTGCTGTTATGGGCTGCGGTGGAGGCCTGATTTCAGGATTGTTAGCTAAAGCCGGAATGAGCGTGTTAGATTACATCCTGACAGGAATAATGTTCACTTTATTCTCATGGGATTTGAAGCTAGCCGCATTGAATATGAAAGAATCCGGTAATTGGCTGGTAGCAGCGTTATGCGATGCCGGTGGTGACTTTGCAGGAGTTGTTGCTTTTGCTTCGTTATGCAATGGTATTGCTAAAGGTTGGCAGACGATAAAGGAGAAATTATACGGTAAAACAACATATGCTTCGAATGTAAACTCACCCGGTTCACTTGTATCA